>JAEEGL010479281.1_pt1 | contig 178588 bp, 177 predicted proteins | sample 9134231 | NCBI WGS metagenome assembly JAEEGL01 (sample SAMN16246548, study PRJNA631951) | gut metagenome | biome: gut microbiome; feature: rumen; material: fiber-attached | host: Bos | place: Iran: Karaj | collected 2018-10 | reverse complement strand
GCGACAGCATCCTCCACGAGGAGGGGACCGGAGCGATCTACAGGAGGCAGAGGCCTACCACATCCGAGATGGGTGAGATAGATAGGGCCGCCCTTATGCAGTTCCAGAAGCACCTGGGATACAGGTACCAGTGCTGCCAGGGATCGTCATGCCTGGTGGAGCTGGACGAGGAGCCTCCCCACGAGTGCAACCCCGATGCGATGGACATCGCGCTCACGTTCTCCGAGATGCTCGGAGCCAACATCATCGACGAGATACACTACATGAGGAAGATCGTCGTCGACGGATCGGACACATCCGGTTTCCAGAGGACGGCGCTGATCGCCACCGACGGTTCCGTCGATGTGGGCGACAGGAAGATCTCCATCCTCTCCGTCTGTCTGGAGGAGGACGCCAGCCGTAAGGTCGAGGCGAACACCAGCGAGGTCCTCTGGAGGACCGACCGTCTCGGCATACCTCTGATCGAGGTGGCCACGGGTCCGGACATGAGGACGCCCGAGGAGGTCATGGAGGTCGCTTTCAGGCTCGGTACCCTGCTCAGGGCGACCAGGAGGGTCAAGAGAGGTCTCGGTACCATCCGTCAGGACCTCAACATCTCCATCCCCGGCGGCGCGCGTATCGAGCTGAAGGGCGTAGGGGACCTCAAGCTCATCCCCGACTACGTCAGGAACGAGGTCGCCAGGCAGAAGATGCTCATCCGCGTCAGGGACATCCTCAAGGACAGGGGCACCAAGCCCGTAGAGTTCGACCCGGTGGACGTGACGGATATATTCAAGACCTGCGAATCGAAGGTCATCAAAGGCGCATTGGACGACAAGGGAAAGGTCATCGCGGTCAGGCTCCCCGGTTTCGCCGGAGTCATGAACGGAGACAACAAGACCCTCAGGCTCGGATCAGAGATGGCCGGCTACGCCAGGACCAAAGGCGTCAAGGGGATATTCCATTCCGACGAGCTCCCTAATTATGGAATCGAGCAGAAGTACGTCGATGACCTGAGGCAGTTCCTCGGCATGACCGCTGAATACGATGCGTTCGTCATCTGCGCCGCCAAGGAGAAGAGGGCGAAGGAAGCATTGGAAGTTGCAGTAGGCAGGGCCAACCAGGGTCTGATCGGAGTACCTGAGGAGACCAGGGACCCCCTCCCGGACGGCACCACGAAGTACTCCAGGCCTCTCCCCGGAGCCGCCAGGATGTATCCCGAGACCGATGTCCCCCCGATCACCATCACGGACGAGAGGATGGGCAGGATTAGGGGCAACATGCCGGAGTTCCCGGAGCAGATCCAGGAGCGTCTGGTGAAGGACTACGGCATCAACGCTCAGCAGGCCAGGCAGATGGTCAGGGAATCCTACGACGAGAGCTTCGAGAGGATCCTCATGGGCAACAAGGACCTTGCATCCGTCGCCGCCACGATATTCCTCAACATCTACAGCGAGATGCAGCACGACGGCATCGACACCACCGCCATAACGGACGACGACCTTATCGAGGTCCTCGGTATGCTCAAGCAGAACCGCTTCGCGAAGGAGGCGCTGCCCAAGCTCCTAAGGGAGATGGCCGTCGGCACCAAGGCGGAGGACGCGATCAAGAAGCTCGGCTTGGAGGCGGTCGATTCCGACGAGGCCAGGAAGATCATCGAGCAGATCGTCAACGAGCGTTCCGACTTCGTGAAGGAGAAGGGCATGGCCGCGATCGGCGGACTCATGGGCCCCGTCATGGGAGCGCTGAGAGGAAAGATCGACGGTAAGCAGGCCAACGAGCTCCTCACCGAAGCCATCAAGAAGATCCTTTGAAACCCATTCCCCGGATGCCTTCCGGGGACCTTCCATCCTTTTCGATTCTTATCATCGATGCCAGCCTGGCATAGCATTTCCAGTTACTCATCCCATGCTGTTTTCGGTAAGTTTTGGAAAAACTTTTCCAGAAATAATTTTCTGGAATAAAAATTCCAAAACATGAAGAATATATATTCCGACATGATAGAGAGGATCATGATCGCAGGCCGTGAGACTGAACTGTCCTACCTTGAGGAGCTGTACTCCAAGAAAGGTCTCCAGACCTGCTCCATCCTGGGCAGGAGAGGTGTTGGGAAATCGACGGTCATAGAGGAGTTCTGCCGGGGCAAGAGGCACATCTACTTGCAGTTCGTGGAGTATTCCAGGCCTGACAACATCATGATCCTGAATCTTGTTTTGTCGAGGTTCCTGCACAGGAATCTGCCGCAATACCGAACGCTGACCGAGTACTTCGAGGTCATATCCGAGATATGCAACGAGGAGAAGACCGTACTGGTCATAGACGAGTTCCCGTATCTGCTGGAATGGATGCCAGAGGCGGCCTCTGTGGTGCAGAGGTTCCTGGACAGGTCCGTAAAGCACACGGACACGATGGTCATCATCTGCGGTTCGGCGGCCACGGTCATGAGGAAGGAGACCGAAGGGCCCAGCCGTCCCTTGTACGGCAGATTCAGGAACTGTCTGGTGGTGAGGCCGCTGGACATCGGCGTATGCACCGCATTCCACGGGGACATGCCCCTGAGGGATCAGGCATCGGTGTTCCTGACGGTGGGAGGCATCCCCAGATACCAGGAGAAGATGGATCGCGGCACATACGAGGAGTGCATAATGACCCGCTATGTCCTCGAGGCCGCCGACATGGCCGAGGCCGGTCCTGAGTTCATAAGGAACGAGATCGAGAACGCCAAGATGCACATAGCCGCCGTGTCATGCATATGCAGCGGATCGGTGAGGCAGAAGGAGATAGCGGAGAAGCTGGGCATCGACAGCTCGTACTGCAAGAAGATACTCGACCAGCTGGAGGAGACGGAGATAATCGGCAGACAGAACCCGATGCTCAACGCCCCCAAGAAGCCCACCTATTACATCAGGGACGGGATCGTAGCATTCCATTTCAGCGTGGTCGTCAGGATGCAGCCGGTCATGTCGGGCAGCAGGGAGGGGACCTACGGTCTTATGAAGCACGACATCGATTCCTTCCTCGGTCTGAGATTCGAGATCCTCTGCAGGGATTTCCTTCTGCAGAGGTATCCCGTGAAGGAGATCGGCAAATGGTGGGGACTCGTAGATTCGGAGTACACGGACATCGACATCGTCGCCAAGGTCCTGGATGGGAACGGGCTGATGCGCAATGTCCTCTGCGAATGCAAATACAGCACCAGGCCGATGGGATTCGGAGTCCTGAACACCCTCCAGAGAAGGACGGAGGGACTGAAGGTGGACGATCCGATCTATGCGCTGTTCTCATCCGACGGGTTCGAGGGGGACCTGGAGGAGTACGCCTCCGACAACGGCATCCTGCTGTTCGATCTCGGCACATTGTTCGGCAGGAAGGAGCCTCCGAGCATCGGATGATGCCTCTTATCGAGACTTCCTGTTCACGATGATGAGCGCCAGAAGGATTAGTACTATGCCTATGGCGGAATCTATCCTGACACCCTCGCTGTAGATCACCAGTCCGATCACGGTGGCAGTGAGCGGTTCGGCGTAGGTCAGGATCGAGGCCTTCCCCGCTTCTATCTTGGTCAGGGAGTAATTGAACAGCACGAAAGGCAGGAGCGTGACGAACACGCCCATGCCGATGACCAGGAGCAACACCTCCATGGAGGAGGCCATGAGCCCGAATGCGGACGGCAGGTCGCAGAACGGGGCCAGCCCGACGCAGCATATCAGGGATGTGTAGAACAGTACGGTGGACACGCTGAGGCCGTGGACCGAGAGCATCTTGGAGCCAACGGTGTAGATGCTGAAGCATAATCCCGAGAGTGCGGCGAGGAATATCCCCCACGGGTCCAGGGATCCCGGGTCGGTGAGTACCCCAGTGCACAGGACGCATCCTATGAACGCTCCGATGACGGCGATGGCCTTCGTCCTGGTGATCCTCTCATGGAGCAGCGGTGCCGAGATGAGTATGACGCAGAACGGCGCTATGTACTGAAGGACCGATGACAGCGACAGGGATATCAGCGTCATGGATTCGAGGTAGGTGACCGAGTTCAGAATGGTTCCTATCACGCCCATCACGAGTATTATCGCCAGGGCGCGGCGGTCGAGTCTCAATCCTCTGCGTCTTGTGATGAGGATGTAAGAGCCGATGACGACCGTTATGAGGATGTAGCGCAGACATGTGAGCTGTATGGGTGTAATTCCCATCTCGTCCGAAGTCCGCACGAACAGGCCGAGAAAACCCCAGATCACTCCGGCCGCGAGAGCGGCCAAGATACCTGCATGCTCGGAATACCTGTTCATCGGACGGCTCTTACAAAGCTAGTATTTACGTTCTGGCCCTGATCTCGAGCACGTTTAGCCTCTCGAAGAAGAGTTTCAGTTCGCCCAGATCCTTCACGTCATAGCCGGACAGTGTCTCTTCCAGCGCATGTCCGTCCATGAGGGACGAGACGACCACCACCACCCTTCCGTTCTCGAGGAGGTGGTCAGGCGCCCCTTTCAGGAGTTCCGGTAGCGGTCCGAGCCCGTCGGGGCCTCCGGACCAGGCCTTGGCGAGGAGCCCTTCCTCGTCCACAGGGAGATACGGGAGGTTGAAGACGATGGTATCGAACCTCCCCTCGATGTTGGAATACACATCGGTCTCAAAGACTGCGATGTCGACCCCGTTCATCTCTGCGTTCCTCTTCGTAAAATCGACTGCCAAGGGATTGATGTCCCCGGATGTCACGATGCATCCGTTTTTGGCGCAGTGGATCGATACGACCCCGGAACCGCATCCGATCTCCAGGATCCTCTCCCCCTCGTGCACGTCGAGCGATTCGATGAGCAGGATGCTGTCATCCGATGGCGGATAGACGTCGCGGTCTACGAGGATCTGGATGCCGGGGTCAAATCTCATGGTCCAACGCAGGGTATCTGCGTTTATCCAATTTTGGTTGGCCTCTCGCGGTCCAAGTGTCCGTCCATAGCAGGGTGGACGAGAGCAGTATGACCGCAAGGGAGCCCATGTTGTGCATAACGGCACCGGCGATCGGGTCTAGCCACCCGACCGCGGCCAGCGCCGCGCCTGCGATATTGATCCCCATGGCCAATGCGAGTCCGGTATGGATGGTGAGGACCGAACGTCTGCACAGTCTGACCAGTCCGGGGACGGTACCCAGGTCGTCGTTCATCAGTACTATGTCGGAGGATTCCACGGCTATGTCGTTGCCCAATGTGCCCATGGATATGCCGACAGTCGCCCTCTTCAGGGATGGTGCGTCGTTTACTCCGTCGCCTATCATGCACACGTGGCCGTCCTTCTCGAAATGCTCCACGCAGCGGAGCTTGGTCTCCGGGAGGCACTCCCAGACGACGTCGTCCAATCCGAGCTCCTCGGTGACGGACCTGCCTACGGCGGAGGAATCCCCGGTGATCATGACCGTCCTAAGGCCCTCCGACCTGAGCTCGTCCACGGCGGATGCGGACGTGTCCTTGATGCGGTCCTCCAGCGTGACGTATCCCACCGTGGATCCGGACAGCCCTACGTACACTACGGTGGACGGGATGCCGCGGGTCTGTGCCAGCACCTCTTCCAGACCGTTCCTGCAGAAGGATTCCATGAGGGTCCTGTTGCCCATGAACATCTCCTTCCCGTCGACGATCCCCCTGACTCCCTGTCCGGAGATGCTGGAGAAATCCCCTACGTCGCCGCAGGGAGTGCGGGCCATTGCGATGGCCCTTCCGAGCGGATGCTCGGAGCGGGATTCCAGAGCGGACATCATGCCCTCCATGGTCTCTGACTGGATCCCGGAGGAGACGTCGGTGTATCCGCGGGAGACTATTTTCCCTTCGGTCAGCGTCCCGGTCTTGTCCAAGAGCACGGTATCTACGCTCGCCAATCCCTCGATGGCATCGGTGTTCCTCAGGAGCACCCCGTTCCTCACCATGTTGCCCGCGGTTGCCATGACCCCGGTGGGCGTGGCCAGCACGAATGCGCAGGGGCAGAACACCACCATGATGGTCAGCGCCCTGTAGACGTCCCCCGTGAGGATGTATACGGACACGGTCAGTACCGCCGCGGTCAGGAGGATCCATTTAGCCCACTTGTCGGCGGCGTTCACTATGCGGCTCTTGCCTGCGGAAGCGTCCTTGAGGAGCTCCTCCAGGCGGGACACGGTGCTATCGGCGTCCGTGCGGGTGACCTCTATGTCAAGGGAACCCTGGAGGTTGCCGGTACCGGCCATTACCTCGTCCCCTACGGTGACGTCGACGGGCACGGATTCGCCGGTTATCACCATCTTGTTCAGGGAGGACCTGCCTTGGATGATTATACCATCTAGGGGTATCGTCTCTCCGGGCAGGACACGGATCCTCGAACCTATCCGGACGGAATCGGTAGGTGCATCGGTGATGTCTTCCCCATCTATCACATGCGTGTGCTGGACCCTCAGGGACCCGAGGGATTCCAGACCGGACCTGGCTGTCCTGCCGACCATCTCCTCCAGGAGTCCTCCAAGGGACATCAGGATGGCAATCTCGGCGGCCGCAAGGTATTCCCCGAGGATGACACAGCCTATTATCGCGGATATCACGAGGGTCTCCGCAGAGATCCTCAGCTCGCGGAAGTCCTCGATGACCTCTCTGGCGATCGGTATGCCGCAAATGACCACGGGGACGAGGGCCAGCAGTTCATAGTCCGGATCGAGCGTGGATATCAGCGCCAGCACGACGCAGACCGCTATGGCTGCGATGGGCACTTTGTTCTCGGCTAGGACATCCGCTAATGACAATGGTATCACCAATACCCCATGGGGGTATGGTGTATTAATACCCCACGGGGGTATTAGAGCTTAGAGAACTGCTTTATGACCTCTGAGAACTCGGCGATGGTCTTATCGGCGTCCCCGTGCTGGATGCCGTCCCTCACGCAGTGCTTGATGTGACCTTCCAGGACTATCTGGCCGACACTCTGGATGGCGCTCTTGATGGCGTTGATCTGGATGATGATGTCCTCGCAGGGCACGTCCTCGTCGATCATGCGATCCACTGCGGCCACCTGGCCGGCGATCTTCTTGAGACGCCTGTGGAGATTATCCGAATCCATGCACTCTTTCATGCTGGTATGAAAGGGGATATGGCTTATAATTCCTTTATTGGATGCGTTTGGCTCTAACTTCCCCCTGCGCTTTCGGAGCGGATACCAGCACTTCGTTGGCGATGGCGTCCGCATACTCCTCATCGCAGTCTATGACGAACCTTCCGGTGACCATGAGTGCGGCGCCGTTGACACCAGGCTGTTTTTGAATGTGGGCCTCGAGCTTGTCCGCGCATTCCTGGCAGGTCAGCCCCGAAACGAAGAATAGCATCCTCATGCGACCGATATACCGTAAATCGGTATTTACCGTGATTGTCGCCTTCCTCCTTACAAGTTATATCCGTGTATACCATTGCTCTGGATATGATCCAGTTGGATATCCTGGCAGTAGGTGACCTGCAGCGTGACGAGGAGGGCAACATCCTGAAGGCGGATGCCACCTCTGTGCTCATACGCACGCCCAAGCACACCATCGTCGTGGATCCAAGCACGAAGTACATGAGGGCCTTCGTCAAGACATCCTTCAAGCAGATCGGGGTGTTCCCCAAGGAGGTGGACATTGTGGTCCTCACGCACATGCACCACGATCACATCGAGAACCTGGACCTGTATCAGAAGGCGAAGGTCTACGTGCATTCCGGTTCTGATGAGGAGATCCCGGGAGCGGTCGTCATCGACAAGGACGAGTACCAGTTATGCGAAGGCGTGAAGCTTGTGCATACGCCCGGTCATTGCCCGGAGGAGATGTCAGTCTTCGTCGAGGCCGACAGAAAGTATGTAGTGGCAGGGGATGCGATACCCCTGGAGGACAACTTCTTCAAGATGATACCTCCCAGACTGAACGCGGATCCCGCGCTCGCTTTGGAAAGTATTAAGAAGATAGGGAACTACGCAGATGTGATAATACCGGGACACGGGTTCCCGTTCATGACGGTGCAGTGATCACGATGATGAAGAGAGAGATGCCGGAAACGATCTATTTCGATTGTCCCGACTGCGACGAGGAGACCGAGCACGAGATCCTCAAGGGCAGGATGGGCAAAGCCTCGATAGAGGGCACCTTTAGATGCACCGTGTGCGGCAAGGTATCATCGCAGACCATCAAGATCCCGGAGCTCATCGAGGTGCCCGTCGTCTTCAGCGACGGGGATGTGTCCGAGACCACACACACCACCATCGAGAGCAACGACATCATCCAGATCGACGACGAGTTCTTCCTCGACGACGGCAGGAGGGTGTGCGTCACCCATGTCGACCCCATCGACGGCAAGGTCAGGAAGAAGACCCTGGCCACCAATGTCAGGAAGCTCTGGGTCAAGCAGTTCGACATCCTTTCGATCAAGGTCTCCGTGAACGACGATTCCAGGACCTACTCCCTCAGAGTGGAGGCGGAGCCGGATGACGAGTTCGTGGTCGGGACCCAGCTGTCGTTCGAGGATTTCGATTGCCTCATACACGCCATCAAGACCAAGCACAGCCTTGTGAAGAAGGGCGTGGCGGAGGCCAGGGACATCACCAGGATCTACGGGAAGATCCGCAAGAAGAGGTACGAGGTCCTGGACTTCGAGGATGATGACGACGATTTCGACCTCGGCGAGTTCGACGAGAACGACTACGTCATCGAGGATGACGAGTGAGGTCGTCGGGGGCGGGTCGGCTTTGATGATCGAGGACACCGTTGACCCTACCATTGACAACAATCGCCGCATACTGTCGATAGACATACTGAAAGGGGCGGCCATCATCGGAGTGGTGCTGGCCCATCTGGTCCTTCTGCCCGTGTCCTCCGGGGTCGGAGGCGGCGGTTACAGGATCGGGGAGTTCTTCTATTCGGCATTGCTGATGTTCATCGTATTCTCCGGATACTTCTACAAGCCGGGGAAGAGCGTGCTGTACCATTACACGCACAGGCTGTTGCTGCTGATAGGCGCTTTCCTGTTCTTCACGGTGCTGCTGACTGTCGTGATGTACCTGTATCTGATGATGTTGGGCTACGACCTCTCGTCCAGCGATCTGCTGGGGGACATAGGCGTCATGATCCTGGGCAGGGGATGCTTCGAGGACATCCAATCCTGGTCCCTGATAGGGGAGAAGATCCTCGATGTCTACGATGTCACGCACTCGTACTACTTCTTCCAGATCCTGATCATGGGATACGTGATCTTCTATCCCATAGTCGATTACGTGACCGTCAACTGGAAGAGGCTGGTTGTCACGATGTTCCTGTTCGCGTCCTTCACCGTGTTCTACATGGAGGTCATCCACATACAGCTCCCGTTCTACGCCCATCTGGCGCCCCTGTCCGCATCCTTCCTGCTCCTTGGCGCGTACCTGGGAAGGATCAAGTTCGCGGAGATCCTGGACAAGGCATACAAGACGCCCAAGTGCATAGCGATAATACTGGTCCTGCTGGTCACGGCGCTGGTCACGGTCGCGCTGTTCCCCACCGAGATGTCCATCATCTACTCCAAGTTCGGACACCATGGCGGATGGTCCGTCTATCCGTTCATCATAATCGCAGTGACCGCAGGCATAGTGCTCCTGTACGGAACGACCCTCGTTGCGAAGATACCGTACGTCTCGAAGGGCATGGCCTTTTTCGGAAGGGGCAGCGTATGGATCTTCCTTCTGCACATGTTCGTGGCGAAGCTCCTGGTGGCCCCGTTCATGAAGATCGACACCCAGTCATGGGTCCCGTACATGCCGATCGCGAGCTCGCTGATCCTGTCGGCATGCACGATAGCGGTGTCGTTCCTGCTGGTGAACATATTCGGAAAGGTATCCAGAAGAATAGGGCTCTCCTCAGCCTGAAACGCTGGACGGCAAACGGATAGTCTTTTTAACCATGTTTACATAAGAAGTGGTATTACGTGTAAGGGACCGACCTTACCGTTCTACTTGCGAAGGATTGAAGATGATTGAGAATCCCCCTATAGAGATACCCGACCTGTCGCTGTACGAAGTGCTCAAGAAGACCGCCGGCGAGTTCCCCGAGAACATCGCATACCAGTACCTGGGGCACAGTGTCACGTACCGCAGGTTCATCGCCCAGGTGGACGATCTCTCGATCCGCTTCAGGAAGATGGGCATATGCGAAGGGGACAGGATGATCATCTGCCTCCCCAACTGCCCGCAGGCCCTGGTGGCGTTCTACGCTCTGAACAGGATAGGCGCGATCTCGGTCATGGTGCACCCCCTGTCATCGAGCAACGAGATCGAGTACTTCGTCAGGGATTCCGGCGCCAAGATGGCCATCACGTTCCCCAGATTCCTTCCCAACTTCCCCAAGATCGGGTCCGTGGAGGGATTCCAGACGATTATCGTCACATCCCCGGTCGACATGATGCCCAAGTTCAAGGCCAAGATAATGCAGCTCGTCTCCAAGGAGGCTAGGATGCCCGGAGGAAACCTCGGATTCGGAATGATCCGCTGGACCAAGATGATGAAGGACAACACGGACGCTGTGGTGAAGGACATCCCCCAGGTGTCCACGGATGCCCCTGCATCCATCCTGTACACCGGTGGCACCACAGGTAAGAACAAGGGTGCTGTCCATACGAGCCGTTCTTTCAACACCACGTCCCTCGGTATGATAGAGCTGTCTGGGGTCCGCGGTGAGGGGAACAAGATGCTCACCGAGATGCCGATGTTCCATGGTTTCGGCCTGTGCACATGTGTGCACCTGCCGGTATGCCTCGGACTCACATGCATCCTCGTCCCCACGTTCACACTCGATTCATTATGCAAGATCATAGTCAAGGAGAAGGTCAACTTCATGGCTGGCGTCCCGACGCTGTACGAGAAGATGATCGACAACAAGTATCTGGCCAACGCGGACCTGTCCTTCATGAAAGGGATATTCTGCGGAGGGGACAGCATCTCCGTCGAGGCCAAGGCCCGTGTGGACCAGTTCCTGCTGGCCCACGGGAGCACGACCAAGATCAGGGTTGGTTTCGGATGCACCGAGTGCCTTACGGCTACCGTCCTCACCCCCAAGACGGAGGAGCGTCCAGGCAGCGTGGGTATCCCGATCCCGGGATACAAGTACATGATCGTAGACCCCGAGACGGGAAAGGAACTTCCAGACGGGGAGGACGGGGAGATATGCATGCTGGGCGATTCCATCATGCAGTGCTACTACGGCCATCAGGCCGAGACGGATGCGGTCATAAAGGTCCATGAGGACGGCAACAAGTGGCTGCACACCGGCGACCTCGGATGCATCATCGACGGCTTCATCTACTTCAAGAACAGGATCAAGAGGATCATCATCACATCCGGATACAATGTGTATCCGAATCAGATCGAGGAGCTACTCAGCCATCATCAGGCTGTGGAATCATCTTGCGTGATAGGCATCCCGGATCCCAACAGGGGAACGAAGGTCGTCGCCGTAGTCGTGCTGAAGAAGGGAGTGCAGGAATCCAAGGAGACCACTGAGTCCATATCGCAGTACGTGAAGGCCAACATCGCGGCCTACGCCAAGCCCAGGAAGTACGTTTTCGTTGATTCCCTTCCCAAGACCAAGCTGGGGAAGATCGACTACAGGAGCCTGGAGGCCCAGTACTCCAAGCAGGCCGAGGATCAGTCCTCTTCATCCAATATGTGATCCAGGACATCCGCGATGTTCTCGGATACCACTGTGTAAGTGGCGGCCTCGCTGGTGTAGGGGTCCGTAGGGTTGAATGCTATCGACATCCCGCTGTTCTTGAACATGGAGATGTCCGTGAACGAGTTGCCGATGGAGACCGTCCTTTCGGCAGTAGTGTTGTACTTCTCGATGAAATGGCGAACGTTTATGCCCTTGTCCTTGAGGTCCACGGTGAGCTTCCCCTCCCCGGTGAGCGTTCCGTCGGGATTGGTGCAGATCTCGTCGGCGGCGAAGTCGTCGAAGCCGAACTCGTTCTTCAGGGTCAGTGCGGCCTTGTCGATGCCTCCGCTGACTATGACGCACTTCATTCCGTTCTCCTGGAGGCAGGCGACCGTCTCCTGGATGCCTCCGATCAGGGGCATGTCCTGGAAGAGCTTGGCGATCTCGTCGATTCTCACATCCGGTTTCTTATTCGTCCAGAGGGCGATGTCCCTTCTCATGAATTCCGATTCGTCTATCTCCCCGTTGCAGTAGGCCTGGTAGGTGGCCTCGTTGTCTACGCCGAAACATTGGTGCACCCAGCACCATGAGCTCCTGATCCTGGTCAGCACGCCATCCATATCGAAGCAGACGAGATCGTATTTCTTCATGACAGAATCCTCTTTGCAGTGCACCGAATGAGTGATAGGATAAAAAATGGGCAGAGGGTCACTCCTGCTGTTTCCTCTTGTATTCCTCTTCGAACTCTTGATACTTCCTGGAGTTCTGGTTCCTGAGGGATATCGCGCCGTAGACGACGACTATGAGGAACATCGCTCCGGAGAACATGCTGCTGGCCATCATGAACATGGTCTCGTCCATCGATCCCTGGCCGTACATGTAGATGATGGCTGCGAAGGCCGCCATGAGAGCGACCACAATAGCGACGACGATGCCGGTGATGAGCTTGTCCTTCTTCTTCGTATCCATAGTAACCATCTTGGATAATACGTCCAAATGATGATTCCAGATACGATACATAAAGATTTCATTCGTTATTCCGGTCATAAATCACTATTTTTAGTAACCATCCGGTCTTGTTTGAGATAGGCCACCTTTTCAAAGTTATTTTTAGATGGATTATTAATCCATTATTCATGGCGAGCGATTCGAAGGACCTTGAGAGGATGCTGGGGAGTCCTAAGAAGGCGCTCTTTCACATGGCGATCCCCATATTCTTCTCGATCCTCGTGACGACTCTCCAGTCCTTCATCGACGGGGTCTGGTGTTCCGGGATGGGTCCGGATCCGCTGTCTGCCATCACCATATCCGCGCCGGTCCACGGGATCATAGCCTCCATCGGAGGTGCCATCGGGGTAGGGGTCTCTGCGGCAATCGCCCGCTCTCTGGGGGCCGGGAACAAGCAGAAGGCGGATTCGCTGGCATCTCAGGCCATAGTCCTGACCGTGATCCTGTCAATCGCGGCCATCCCGATAATGTACCTTGCGGCCGAACCAATCATAACCGTTTCCGGAGGGGGCTACAATGTCGGGCTTAGCCTGGCGTATGTGTGGCCTTACATCATTTGCTCTCTGCCGCTGATGGCGAACGGTCTGATCCTCGGTCTCATCCGTTCCGAAGGTGCCGCCAAGCGCTCATCGGCGCTGGCCATCGGCGCTGCGGTTATCAACATGGTTCTAGATCCCATCCTCATATACGCACTGGGGATGGGCGTGAACGGTGCAGCGTGGGCGACATGCATATCGTTCATTATCACGAGCATAATAGCGGTGTCCTGGTACTGGAGAGGGAGGCTCATCGTCACCCCCAGATTCAGCGGATTCCGTTTCCAGACTCCACTTTTGAAGGAGATCGGCGTGGTTACTGCACCGATGGCCCTAGAGACGGTCCTGATGAACCTGCTGATAGCCCCGGAGCAGGCCTTCGTGGCGTCATGCGGCGGTTCGGACGGTCTCGTGGTCTACGTGAATGCGTTCCGTTATGTTGCTTTGGTGATGATCCCGGCGAACGCGTTGGCCTCGGCTCTCATCCCCGTGATTTCCGCACAGATAGGTCAGGGCGCTCCCGACAAGGTATGGACGACATCCATGTACGCGATTCGTTCGGTATTCCTCATCGAGGCGGCCATGGGTGCGGTGCTCTTCATATTCGCCGATCAGTTGATCGGCCTCTACACGTATTCGCCGGAGATGCAGCCTCTGCATGAAAGCATGGTCCTGGCGCTCAGGATATACTGCGTGGTCCCGATCCTCAACGGTATAATGCGCATTGGCAACGCCATATTGCAGGCGCTCAGGAAGGCAATTCTGTCCACCATAATGATGTTCTTCAGGGAGTTGCTCTTCCTGACATTCTATTGGATCGCGTCCAAGATATCCATGGAAGCGATATTCTGGTCCCTGGACCTCACCAATTTGATCGCTATGTCAATTGTTCTTACAATATCTATCTCGATGTTGAGAGCTTTCATGAAAAAGGCCAAGACAAATGGTGCTGCCGCATAATCATGTCTGTGTCGTATCAGAAAGTGTTACTGTTAGTTGGATGAGATTGTGCATAAATAATTAACATCCTTTTTATCTGATTTGGATTATGCATCCAACAGGCGCAGAGAATGATTGACAGTTCAATCGACAACGACCATACCCTAAGCCCGAAAGTAAGAAGAGCAGTCAGGAAATGGGATTCCCCCATCGAGACTGAAGAACTCAAGGAATCTTTCGAGTCGTATCACTCGTATGTGTTGCGTAAATGGATATTCATGATTGCGTGCATCGTGATCTGTATCGTTACAATGGGTTACACACTGACTGTAGGTTCTTACAACATTGGTTTCTTCGAGACCTATTCCATCTTGTGGGAACATATCACCGGGAATGTCACCGACGCCATGAAAGACATGATAATTGTCGATTACAGGATGCCTAGGATCATCGGCGGTATCATAGCAGGAGCGAGTCTTGCAGTTGCAGGAGCGGCCATGCAGAGCACTCTCATGAATCCTCTAGCAGACCCGTATACCACCGGAGTATCATCAGGAGCATCCTTCGGTGCCACAATGGCCATGGTATTGGGTGTATCGATAGGTTCTGGATCCATGACGATAGTCCTGAACGCCTTCATATTCTCCTTAGTTCCGACCGCCATCATCGTCATGTTCGCCAGGATGAAAGCTTCTTCTCCGACGGTCATGATCATGGCCGGAATTGCCGTCATGTACATCTTCAATGCAATGACCACCGTCATGATGCTGATGGCCGATCCGAACGATCTCCAAGCTGTCTATGAATGGCAGGTGGGTTCTCTCGGTAGGATGACCTGGGATGGTGTCCCGGTGATGGTGGGAGTGACCGTGATCGGTGTCATCATAGTTCAGTTCCTATCCAAGAAGCTCAACGTATTGGCTGCTGGAGATGATATGGCGAACTCCCTGGGAGTCAGTGCGAACAATCTCCGTACGATAATCATGATCGTCGTCGCTTTGATGGCGGCGGCCATCGTCAGTTTCACCGGATTGATCGGTTTCGTAGGTCTGGTAGTGCCTCATGTCGTAAGGCTGTTCATAGGTGCTGACAACAGATATCTGATCCCGGCATCTGCCACATTCGGTGCCGCGCTTCTGATATTGGCCGATCTGGTCGGCAGAGTGATCATAGCGCCTGCAACCCTTCAGGTCGGTGTGATCACCGCATTCCTCGGAGGACCCATGTTCCTGTGGCTCATCCTGAGGAAGAAGAGCAAACTCTGGTCGTGATATCATGGAGATTGAATTCAAGGATGTAACATTCGGATATCACGGAGGGCGCAATGTCCTGGAGGATATCAATCTGAAGATCGAAGGTCCCGGGTTGGTCTGCATCATAGGTCCGAACGGGGTAGGGAAGTCGACCTTGGTCAAGATGATCAATAAGCTCCTCAAACCTGTCAAGGGAGAGGTCCTCATAGATGGTCGCTCAACTGAGGAGATGACTCACAAGGATATCGCCGAACAGGTCGGTTTCGTTCCTGCAGGAACGATGGATGTGTTCTCGATGACAGTCATCGACACGGTCCTGATAGGGAGACATAACAAATCCAAGTGGAAGACCACACAGACCGATCTCGAGGTCGTCCACAGGGTTCTGGATATGCTGGATCTCAAGGATTTGGCTATGCGCGGATTCAACGAGCTTTCCGCCGGGCAGCATCAGAGGGTCGCATTGGCAAGAGGATTGGCAATGGAGACACCTGCCATAATCCTCGATGAGCCCACATCCAATCTCGATGTTAAGCACCAGGTGTATGTTACGGAACTTCTGAGGGCGATCGCCGTCCAGCAGAAGAAGCTCGTGATAATGATCTGTCACGACCTCAACATCGCTGCCAGATATTCCCATCAGATCATCGTTCTGAAGGAACCCGGGATGGTGTACAAGGTCGGAACACCTTCGGAGGTCATGACAGAAGAGGCCATCCGCGAGGTGTACGGCATAGATTGTACCGTCATCCAATTCGACGGCTCGCCCCATGTTATCCTGAAATCCGCGTTCGATGACGATGATGTATCGGATCTGGTGGAGGTTCAATGACGCTCAACACAAGGCAATATGCCTGAATGAGACAAACGATTTGCAAATACGAAGTGATAGTATGGACAAAAAGGTAATCGCGATTATAGCAGTCGCGGCTGTTGTCATCGTTGCAGCGGCTGCAGCCTTTGTTCTGATGAACAACAACAATGGCGGCAGCGGCGGAGGAGGAACATATGAAAATGACCTCGATGAGCTTGCAAGGGTATATGGTAACGCCAACAATGACAGCTATTTGAACAGCGATGATGTCAAACAGATCAATAAGATCATCAGTGACAAACTTGACTGGAAGAATGAATTCCCCTATGCTGACGCTAACAATGACGGGAAGGTCGATTCCGCAGATGTCACCTACGTGCAGAACTTCATCGATGGGAAGTCGCAGTTGATGTACTACACCACCAACACCGGTGCGACAGACTATGTGCACTTCCCAATCAGCGGAAAGGTCGGATGCAACTATGATTACGGATACATGGTCATGCAGATCTTCGGCCAGTGGGACAATGTCGTTGCAGGACTCGAGAGATGGACTACCGCCAAGAACACTGACGGAACCTGGAAAGTCTCTGAGAACAGGTACCCCGGGGCGCACGGTTTCACCAACCTCGGTGACGGAAAGGACAAGGAGGTCCTTGCTGAGAACATCCTCAAATCAGGAATCAGAGTATACATCGGACAGCCCGATACCGGTGTCGAGCAGTATCTGCGTGCAGCCGAGTCGAAGGACGGAACTATCGTGGACGTCATCAACCTCAAGTTTGCCCAGATGAACAAGTACGGTACCCCTGTATCTACAGTCATGACGGCCGCCTGCATGTTCAACGAGCAGGAGGATGCGAAGAAATACCTGGATAAGTTCAACAGCACTGTATCGGAGATCCAGAAGAGGACCAAGGGATTGGCCTCAAAGACCTTCATCCAGCCTTACAACCCCAGCAACGATGGACCCGTCGTCCACGTAGACTGCCTTGGAATCAGCGCAACCAACGGTTACAACTCCATGGGAGACTACTGGACCCTTTCTCTCCTCCCCTTGAAGGACGGACTCGGAGCACAGGTGGCAGGTAATTACATCGAGATAGAGAAAGAGACTATCATTGCCGCCAACCCAGATATCATGGTTATCAGTCTCTGGGGTAACATCACCGATGAGACCTCTCCAGAGGATGCTCAGAAGACCTTCGAGACCGCTGCCAAGTACATGAGCGGGGTCCCTGCATATTCCAACGGAGGAACGGTCGGTGTCTGCTTCGAAACCATCGGAACACCTCTCGGACCCAGCGGATTGATGCTTGTAGCATCATACATCTGGCCCGATGTGTTCAGCGAGGATGAGGGATGGAAGCTCCTCCAGGAGTGGTACGACGAATTCACAGAGTTCAAAGGCGATGTCAAGCAAGCCGGCGGACTCATGTGTTTCAAGCACTGAATAAACTTTAATGCGATCGGCCTAGCCAAGGGTCGATCGCTCTTTTTTTTCGAAAGTCGATTACTGTTTCCTCTCATCACGGGCGTTATCAAAAGATAATCAGACTGACTCAGTAGGCGGAAAGCGTGACTATTTACGTCCCCTGGACATTCCACTCACGATGATCACGATCGTCGGGACCGGTCACGTGTTCAACCTTGCCGAACCAATATCGTTCATAGTCAAGAACACCTGGCCGGACGCAGTCCTCATCGAGCTGGACAAGGGCCGTTACGAGGCCATGATGAACGACTTCAACGGTGTGAAGCCCAAGGAGGACCAGAAGATGTCCACCATATACGCTAACACCGCGAAATACCAGCAGAGGATGTCGGAGCAGAGCGGCGCGAAGGTCGGGAACGAGTTCCTTGCAGCCGTCAACACCGGGAAGCTCCTCAACGCTGCGATCATCCCGATAGACACGGATGCCATGCGCGTGATGAACGAGATGTGGGACGAGATGTCCGCGGGGGAGAAGCTCCGCTACCGTCTGTCCAGCTTCAAGGATTCCATCGGAGGGATCAAGAAGGTGGAGACTACCCACAAGCAGTTCGCAGCCAACGAGGATGATTACGTCGAGGACATGCGCAGGCGCTATCCGACACTGGTTCGCAAGCTCATCGACGAGAGGAATGTCTACATGGCGGAGCAGATCAACGCCCTCTCCGACACATACCACAACATGGTCGTCGTTGTCGGGGATGCGCATGTCGAGGGCATATGCAAGCTCCTCAAGGACGAGCATGTCCGGAAGATCAGGCTGAGCGACATCATGGACCGTGAGAAGATGAGCAGGATACGCCAGATGATCTGGGACGGGAGGGAGACGCTTGAAGGTTAAGTTGTTGGCATGCACGAAGGACGCGGACCGCATCTGCGCGGCCGCAGGGAATTCCTGTTATTCCGAGAGGCCCTCGGCCGAGATAGTCGAGGACATCGATTCCGAGAAGGTCCTGTCGAGGATCGTGGGGATGGGGCACCATTCCGTCATCGAGCATGCGGTGTTCACATTCTCCGTGGAGGGGGTGTCCCGCGCGTTGACCCACCAGCTGGTCAGGCACAGGATGGCATCGTTTTCCCAGCAGAGCCAGAGGTACGTATCCATGGATGATGCATCGTACGTGACACCGCACACGATCGAGGGCAACGAGGATGCTTTAAGACTGTACGAATCTGTCATGGACGACATCTGGAAGGCCTACGGGAAGCTCGAGGAGATGGGGATCCCGGCGGAGGATGCCAGATACCTGCTCCCCAACGGATGCACGACCAATATCACGTTAACGATGAACGCCCGCGAGCTGCTGCACTTCTTCTCGTTGAGGTGCTGCAACCGCGCCCAGTGGGAGATCAGGGAGATGGCGGACCAGATGCTCAGGATATGCAAGGAGCAATCCCCGGTCATCTTCAGGAACGCCGGGCCGCCATGCATCAGGGGCCCGTGCCCGGAGGGCAAGAAGACCTGCGGACACCCGAGGACGGACCTGTGAAGGAGATATATCTCGCCGGAGGATGCTTCTGGGGCGTGGAGAAGGCGATCTCCATGCTCAGAGGCGTGGTGTCCACGCAGTGTGGCTACGCCAACGGCGACCCGCATCTGATCCCGGACTACCTGCTGGTCTGTTCGGGCCGTTACGGATATGCAGAGACGGTGAAGGTCGTATACGACGAGTCCAAGGTATCCCTTTCTCTAATTCTCAAGGCGTTCTTCATGATCATCGACCCGACCAAAAGGAACAGGCAGGGCAACGATATCGGCGTCCAGTACCGCACAGGCATATATTGGGTCGACGAGGAATCGGGCGACCTTGTCAGGAGGACGGTCGATGCGGTATCCGCGGGTTTCAGGGAATTCTACACCGAGGCCCTGCCGCTTTCGAATTTCACCCCGGCAGAAGAGAACCATCAGAAGTATCTCGACAGGAACCCCAACGGGTACTGCCACATACCGTACGAGCTGTTCCGTGCGATCTCGGAACTGTAAGGAAAAGTGGGGCAAAGCCCCGTTTGTAATACTGCTCTGTTCACAGTACCGGCATGTAGCCGGCTATCTTCGCCGGAAGGCAGCTAACGAGTGTCTCCAGCGCTTCTTCAGCCTCCTCCTCTTCCCCTGCCGGGGCACCGACGGTCTGGAACCATACGATGAGGAGGATGGCTATGATAGCGACGGCGATGCCGAACTTCAGTAGCGCAACTGTGTCCTGTTGCAATATCTCACCCAATCATCACTGTTAATGATTTCATATATTAATTAGTTAGTTATGTCTAAATTATTTTTGATATACCTAATGATAGCGATGCACCGGCGGATCCAAGATTTTCATGCGGAATGCTGGCATCAGATCTTCCGCAAAACGGTTCAAATAGTGGCCTTCGTTACATCATGTAGCGGATGGCCTCCGAGCCGGTGGTCGTGAAAATGAAATTTTTATATAGGGTATCGGCTTAATCGGGTTCATTCGGTGAATACCATGGGAAGAATAAGGCCCACATACATCAAGAGAGTCTCGATCGAGCTCCTCAACAAGTATCCTCAGGCTTTCACCAAGGACTTCGAGGGTAACAAGGAGATGGTCGCAACTCTGACGGATGTCTCATCGGTGACAATGAGGAACAGGATCGCAGGTTACATCACCCGCTACCTGTCACACCCTGAGGCATGAAAACCTCTTAACCTTTCAAAGGTACCGCAGAATTTTGCCCGCGTGGGGTAGCTTGGATATCCTGTGAGATTGCGGATCTCTTGACCCGGGTTCGAATCCCGGCGCGGGCACCATGATTTCAGCGTCAGCTATGCTTATACGGATAGTCTCTTGATTCAGAGCCTTATATCGGTCAGAAAAAATATCGCCGATAGCTATCAGGCCTTTCTCTTGAACATGAGGTCCGATATGGAGAATATCGTGAAGAGGATCGATCCGGCGAACATGAGCCAGACCCCTATTCCCACGTCCATGAAGCTCTTCGCATCCACCGCGTTCCCGATGGACATGTAGATGAAGCTCGTTATGGCTATGGCCAGGATCCCTATGATGACGTTGAGGATGGCGCTCCTGCTGTCGACCGACGGTTTGATGCTGGTCAGCGCGACGAGAAGCACGATTCCGAAGATCACCAGATCCAGGATGGTCGTCTGTTCCGGGAAATCCATGTAGGACAGGACGGTCCCGATGAAAGCTATCGCGGCCCCTATAGCGGCGATCCCTGCGACGATGTTGACCCTGTGCTTGATGTCGGCCATGGTCGATGGATGCATATCTTCGTATATATCCGCTTGGCGGAGCCGTCGGCGACGGTCATTCCTCTTCGGCATCCTCTTTGGGCCAGACCTCTTTCACCACTTCGATCTCGCCGGGCGGGAGGATCCTCGATATCTCCTCCTCGGGGACGTTGAACTTCTTCGCTAGCTCTCCGGACACGCGGCTCTTGTTCTTCCCGGGGCGGATGACGACGTACTTCTCGCAGTCCTTGAAGCATTCCGCAGGGCCGCACATGACCTTCCTGGCCCCCTGGTAGGTTATCTCCCCGACGACCAGTTCCATCGGGAGATGGTACTCGTAGTTCCTCTTCCCGCGTATGATGAAAGCTCCGCGGGGCACGAACTCCCCGGGGTTCGGGGTCTTGCTGACCTGGTCCGGATACACCCAGTATGCGCTTCCCTCCGATACGGCGGCGACCCATCCCTTGGACTGTGCCGTGGCGAACTGGCAGGCCTGCCTGAGCTCCTCGTTGGTGGCCGATGCACCCTCCTTGATGATCGTGGAAGGTGCTCCGTGTATGTCCGTATGGGCGTACAGGTCCTTCTCCTTGAGATGCTTCTTCACGACGCCGTCGTTGGTGTGTGCGTCCCTTCCGGCGATGACCAGCTTGCCCTCGGTGGTGAAGAACCATTTGAACCTCTCGAACCAGAACTGCTTGGTGGGCTGCGCCTTCCCGGCGTTGGCGATGCGCTGCTTCTCGAGGCCCTTCAGCCTCTTGGCGAGCTCCGCACGGCTGTCGTTGAGGGCATCCTCCGCATGCTTGCCCTTCTCGCCGATCTCCTTGCTGTCCTGATAGATGTCGGATGCGTTGGCATCGAGGTTCTTGGTGTAGTCCAATGTTACCGTTTCGCCGGCGATCTCCGCCGTGACCTTGTTCTTCGAAGGGTCTATGCTCCTGACGTAGGGGATCTTCATGGCCCCCTCGGTCAGCTTCTCCCATGTGAGCTTGGCGCTCTGCTCCTTCAGGGCCTCCAGCAGCTGGCTGACCTTCTGGTATTCCGTGTAGAGGGATTCCGCCTTCCTCTTGAGCTCCTCGCATCTGGTGCGGTACTCGTCAACGGTCTCCTCCTGCTTGGCGATCCTCCTGTTGAGCTTCTCGACCTCGGGGTCCACATAGGCTTCCTCCTCCTCGTCCTTCATCTGCTGGACGAAGGCGTCTATGACCGCCGACATGCTGTCGTAGCGCTGGCATTCGAGGTCGTCGTGGGAGGTCATCACGATGGGTGCGAAGTCCTCGATCTTCCCGTCCTTGAGGTAGGCGGTGGTCTCGGGGACGTCTATGACATGGTTGACGATGTCCTTCACCTCGGCGTACATCCTGGAGAGCATCTCGTCGGACACCTCGGACGCCGGCAGGTCCTTCTGGACGCCGGAGCGCTTACAGACCTCCTCCGCGTACTGCCCTCCGAGGTTCACGGCGGTGGCCAGGGTCCTGACGCAGTCCGATTCGGATTCCTTGAATGCGGACACGAAGTCCTCCTCGGAGGATTCGATGGGGTTGAACCTGGGCTGGGGCCAGACGTACGGTTCCTTGGGACGCACCTTGCGGTCCCTCATGGTCTTCTGTATGAGGCAGGTGTCGATGATGCCGTCCTTCACCAGGAGGACGTTCCCGCCTCCGAATATCTCGAAGATGAGCTTGTATTCGGAATCCGCCTTCAGGAGCTCGATCTCGATGACCCTGTCGAATCCGATCTGCCTTACCTTTCCGATGCGGGCGTTGTCGATGTACTTCCTGAGATAGGTGGCGAACGATGTGGGCTGTATGGGCGTCTCCGGCTTGTTGGCAGGGGAGTACAGCCATTTCTTGTCCTTGAAGAAGAGGTCCTTCTTTCCCGCGCCCTGGACGTTTATGCGGAACAGCACGTTCCCTGCGCCCCACTGGAAGATCTTGTCCATGTGCGCGCCTTCCAGCGATGACAGCTCCGTGGCTATCGAACGGACATCGAAGGAACTCATCTCTTTCTTCATGGGACGGGTCTAGTGCGAGGTATGAGATAAAACATACCTCAGATATGACGGTCCAAACGCGGATACAGGCGTATCTGCTTACTATACAGATGTGCTAAAACGTACGTTCACATCTCTATGGGTAAGTGTCCATTCCATGGCGGCAGTGAACGCAACTTCCGCTCGCAAAGTTCTCTACTTGACTGATGCTATAAGCGGTTTCAGGTGGGTCCGCTCCTGATTCAGGTTCGAATCCATCATCGAAAGCACAGGTTATATAGTACAATGTACTACACAATATTCGTGATAAAATGGCATTCTCTATCAGACTTACCGATGATGAAGAAAAGCTCGCCAGGAGCTACGCCACATTGAACGGTATGTCAATGGGTGAAGCATTCAAGCAGGCACTTTTTGAAAAAATCGAGGATGAGTACGATATCGCTGTCGGGGATGTCGCATACAAGGAATATCTCAAGAATCCGAAGACATATACTCTAGACGAAGTCCTGAAGATGTTCGGTGATGAGGAGTGAGCTATTCTGTTGAATTCACCGAAGGTGCTGTGAAGCAGCTGAAAAAGATGGATCGCTTCACAAGGACCATGATCCTCAATTGGATCTCCAAGCATCTTGACGGAACTGATGATCCTTTTGTTTCCGGTAAAGCATTGACCGGAGACAAGACGGGACTCTGGAGATATCGCATCGGGGATTACAGGATCATCAGTAAGATTGACAAGGGGAAACTAATCATTCTTTTACTTGAGATCGGTCATCGCAGCAGCATCTATGAAAGGCCATAAACTACGTACCCATCAGCCAGCAAGTTCACTGAACGGTATGTACATTACCATAAGGTTCTTTCCAATACAGTTATGGATCCTGAGTGCTTTCATCGGATCCTTTTTCTTCATATTTGACGGTGATTTCTTTGCATCATCGCTGTACTCGACTCGATAGCTCAAAGGAATCCCAATTCCTTCCCCACGTCTTCACGGGAACAAGTAACGAGGTTATTATCGAATCTTTCCATCGTGTCTTTGAAGGTCTGTATGTCCATTTTGTACTCAATCATCTCCATGGTTGCTTTCCTGATGACCTCTGATATTTTGATTCCGTACATCAACGCATATTGCTCGATGGCGGCCTGTTCATCTTCGGAGAATCTGATCGAGTAAACCATATCCGTCGTACGACAATTGTAATATGGATCGTTTGAGTCGTTCTGAGCAGACAGTTCATGAGAACCCCTTCATGAGTCGTCCACTAAGAACATCTGGTATGTCGATCCATGTGCGGTTTTCGGCGGTTTGGGGGCATTGAGGTCCCTTGTGGGAGTCGACCCTTTCCTGTTGCGGCACAGGTCAAGCCTTATTTACATCGACTGTTTATTTTTAGTCGATAACAATAGACACATCGCCTATCGTTATTGTTAGCCGGAATCCGCCATGCGGATAGCGACTGAAGTTGATAACAAACAAATTACCACCTCCTGCCGGGTTCCCGGGGCCGACGCCCTGATAGAACCTTTCGATCCGTTGCTCCGGATCGAGAGATCCGGAATCCGACGGAGGTGATTTCATTCTCACGATTTATAAGGCGAACTGTTACATGTAGTGTTGCGCTAACCGGATTTGTGGGATCTCTTTGAACCCATTGCTTCATGGGCGGTCGAGTGGATGGCCGGTTGCAGGGAAGAGAGTATCCCCATCATCGATCCAGCGATATCTTTCAGAAGGGATCGGTCCTACGGCCGTCTCGCCTCCAGCCGATATATCCGTTCTTCACTCGACCAACATATGCGCAACTTGCCGCTTTGATTATCGATTTATATTGCGGAACCCGATTCCAATACGACGCCGACCGAGGTATTCATCTGAAGATGACGGTACGTCAAGGAGAGAGATCCATGGACATAGTGGGATTATGGGACATATGCGAAGTGAACGCCTTCGACTCTGACTTCAACCAGGTCTGGAGGAGCGTGAAGGATCTTGAAGAGGATCCGGAGGTCCCTCCGATGCAGAAGATCATGGCCAAGCAGAGGTTCATGTTCGAACCGGACGGAAGGTTCCTGCAGCTCCTCCCAAAGGGATCATCCCCAAGCGACGGATTCGAGAGCTATGACGATGCGCATGTGATCTCGCATGTGGGCCATTGGAAATCAGAGGGCGGCAAGATATTCGTCGACAGTGAGCAGAACGGCGAACAGATATGGTCGGAGGCAGTCTCTGTAGGGGATGGATTCGAGATACTCGATTTCTTCAGAATCGTTAGGCCCCGATGAGGATTCCATAGTACAGTCTGCTGTGGTTAGTCGGAATGTCACGACTCGACGGCAGCGACGATTTTTGCAACTTCAAAGGAGGCGGCCGAGATAATCTGGCTGCTCATTGTAGTTGACACTAGTTGCATTGTTACAAGTATGTGACGGTGACAGGATCTCTCCTGCCACCGTTATGGGGTTTATTCGATCGTTCCTTTTGAAAGGATCAGATGGGTGTGGTGCTGTGTCCGGGACCGTAGCAGATGATGTCCGAGATGTCGGTACGCTTGTCCCATCCTGCCATTGCGAGGAACTCGGCGAAGGCCTTGTCCGCATCGAAGTTGGCGAAGGCAGAAGCATTCGGGAAGAATGCCTTGGCGAAGAACACCATGCTGACCACACATGCGGGTCCGGTCGTGACCATGAATGACAGGGAATAGATGTCCGTCTTGGGGTTGATGTATCCATCGAACTCGTTGATGCACAACTGGACGGAGTCAACGACGTACTTCTTTCCGTCGGTTCCGTATACTCCGGAGGGCTCGACGATGATTATGTCGATTCCGTTTTTCTTCTCGCATGCTGCCATATCCTCAGCGGTGACGGCCACATATCCGGTTCCGAAGTAATCTCCGACGTTGTTGGCACCGCAGAGCTCGGATCTCTCATAGTCTCCGCTGGTCTTGGAGAGGACCTTGTTGGTGGCTCCGGGGTAGCAGTCTTTCACGTACATCGTGATGACATTGGGTCTGTCTTTCTCCGCAACGGTAGCAACGTAATCCTCGATGGGAGTCACGTACTTGTTGTACCAGTCATAGTAGGTGGTAGCCTGGGTCCAGCAGGAGTTCTTCTGGACTCCTCCGAAGAGGTATCCGTAGGTCATGACTCCGCTGAGGGTACCGTCCTCCCATGAGGGCAGACGGATGATGGAGACGTTGTCGTCCCCGCCGAAGTCGTTTTCGAGGTTCTTTCCATAGCTGGAAGCGCTTCCAAGGGTGATCTCGACGTGTCCGTAGTACTTCAAGAGCTTGGACACGATCTCGGCCTGGACCTCTCCGTTGGAGGTACCGGTGACGAGGACCTCTCCCTTTGCGGGATCGGTTCCGAGGTTCAGGTTGAACACGTTGTTGTACTTGGAGATCTGCTGGTCTCCTCCGACGACCTTGTTTTTGCTGTCCTTGTTGATGATGAGGTTTATCTCCTGGAGGTTGCACTGGTTGACGGAGATGACGTTGACGCTGCTGCGTACGACATGGGATCCGATGTTGTTGTCGATGTCCTTGAAGTAGAGCTTCGTCGCCTTGCCGTCGATCATGGACTGGACGTAGTCCACATCCTTGTTGTCGATGACTCCGTCGTGGTTGGCATCGGCATACATGTATGTGCTCGCTTTTCCGTTGACAGCGATGATCGCCTTGATGACGGCGATATCGTCCTTATCGATGTCCTGGTCCCCATCGGTGTTACCGAGGACCCACAGGACAGGGTCTTTTCCGTAATCGTCGATTGTCTTCTCGTTGCCTCCGTTCCCTCCGTTGTTGAGGAGGACGAATGCTGCCGCGGCGATGATGACTACGGCTACGATGGCAATCACGATGATATGTGTTTTAGACAACGCCATATTATCATTGGATGGTACATCCAAGCCGTATTAAAACATGACAGTATTTCAGTAGCCAGCATTGGATGAATTAAGTCACATTAAACGCTTTAAGTATAGTTGGATGGTATATCCAATTAAATATGCACGATACATCATGCAGGTTGGACTGTCTGCATAACGTGCTTGCAGAATCTCCGTACCAGGCGATACTATGGGCTTCAGGAAGAGCAAAGAAATTACAACAAATGACGAAGTTGTCAAGGATATCTACGGTCAGTATTCAGTCTTCCGTTACAAGAAGTTCCTTATAATGATTGGCCTGGTAGTGTTACTGGTTGTAGCATCATTCTATGGTCTGACGGTCGGGTCTTATGAGCTCAGCATCCAAGAGGTCTACAGGATAGTGCTCGAGCATCTTTCGGATCTCGAAGGCCCGTTGGAATCCGTGGACGAACGTGTGGTATGGATACAGCGCATGCCCCGCCTGCTGACAGGGATAGTCGCCGGAGCAGGTCTTGCTGCAGCCGGAGCCGCCATGCAGAGCATGATGAAGAATCCTCTCGCAGACCCTTACACGACGGGAATATCATCCGGAGCGAGTTTCGGAGCCATTCTGGCGATAACGCTAGGAATCTCCATAGGCAGCATCCAGAACGGGACGGTGGTCTCCGCCTTCGTGTTCTCTCTTATTCCCGCTGCAGTCATCATACTTCTCTCTACGTTCAAGAGGGCGACCTCGGCCATGATGATCCTGGCCGGTATATCCGTGATGTACATCTTCAACGCGGTCACGCAGTACCTGATGCTCGTGGCCAACAATGAGCAGATGGCCGCAGCATACGAGTGGACCATCGGTACTCTCAGCAAATCGAGCTGGCAGTCGCTCCCGGTGATGGCCGCTGTGGTCTTAGTCGGATCGCTCGCTCTCCTGTTCCTTTCGAAATATCTCAATGCGATGAATTCCGGGGACAACTATGCGAAGACCGTCGGTATCAACGTCGAGAGGACCAGGATAATCATCCTCGGCCTGATCTCGATCATATCCGCTGCGGTCGTCAGTTTCACAGGTATCATCGGATTCGTCGGCCTGGTTGGCCCGCACATAACAAGGATGCTCCTCGGATCGGACAACAGGTTCCTGATACCTGGATCCATCCTGCTGGGCGCTTCCATCATGGTGATATGCGACATGCTGGCCAAACTGTTCACGACAACAGCCCTTCCGATAGGTATCATCACCGCACTGGTCGGTGGTCCTATGTTCCTGTTCCTTATCATAAGGCAGAAGAAGGAGGTGTGGTGACCATGGAGGTCAGGCTGGAGAATGTAGCGTTCGCTTACGGCAGGAACCCTCCTGTGTTCGAGCACATCGACCTGACGCTGGACAAACCTGAACTGGTCTGCATCCTGGGGCCGAACGGTGCCGGTAAGTCCACCTTGATGCACTGCATGAACAAGCTGAAGACGCCTACGGAGGGCGAGATATTCATAGACGGCAAGAATCTGAAGGAGTACTCCCTGAAGGATCTGGCGAAGATCGTCAGTTTCGTGCCTCATACAGAGGATACGACATTCTCCATGTCGGTCCTTGATACGGTGCTCATGGGGAGGATACCGCATGCAGGTACCGTGATGTCATCGGAGGATATCCAGATAGCCATCGAGAACATCAAGCTGCTGGGGATGGAAGATTTCGCGCTCCAAGGGTTCGACGAGCTTTCCGCCGGACAGCACCAGAAGATCATGATCGCAAGGAGCCTGACCCAGGAACCTAAGCTCATGCTGTTGGATGAGCCGACCGCCAACCTGGATGTCAAATACCAGATGCTGGTGATGAGGCTGCTCCGCGATGTGGCAAGGCTGAAGAATATCACAGTCGTAACAATCTGTCACGACCTCAATGTGACGGCGAAGTATGCGGACCGTGTGGTCATGTTGTACGATCATCACATATATTCCGACGGTACACCGGAGCAGGTGCTCACGGAAGAGAACATCTCCTTGCTGTATGGTATCGGATGCCAGGTCATGGAACTCCAGGGACGCCCTCTGATCGCACTGCTGGACGGAGACGAATTGGATTCGCATCTGGAGGACAAGCAGGTCAGGTCCGACGGTTCCGAGGACTGATCACAGAGACCCAGTATTCGATGTCAGCGGTCCTTTTATGAGCTGCACAGTATTCACATCAAGGCCAGGTCATATCCATGGAATCCGAGACTCAGCGTCAGAACGGCAGGAGGGATGGCAAGGACTTCGTACTGGCGCTGGTGGTCGTGATCCTTTCGGTGTCGGTAGCAGTATCGGGCTGGATCATCATCTCCGCTCTCGACAAGTTGGACAGCGATCCGTTCGAGGAAGAGAGACAATATGATGTGACAGGTATGATGGTTCTCGATGGCACGGATATCCCCTGCATCGGAAGTATCACATCCCATTATTCATCCGAATCCGAGGCGTACAGGGTGTTCACCTATCACGTATTCTATGGTGATGGGTCCACGGTCCGTGAAACGAGGTTCAGCCTGATGTTCGATTCAGAGAAGAATCCCGTCGAGGACATGTACGTCCATCAGGGATCCGAAGACGGATACGAGGTATGGTCCGGATCCGACCGCGGTGTCGATTCCACATATTATCTGAACAAGGATCGTATCGTCGAGAGGATCGTCTTCGATGTATCCGGGGACCATCTGGAAGCCACGATCAGGAAATGATCCCATCATTCAGTCGGGCAGGCTATCTCCATCAGATCCTCGATCATGTGGTGCAGATACCTCGCCTCAGCGGAATCCACCGCTTTGTAGTACACTTCCTTCCCCACGCGCCTGCTCTGGATGAGCCCGCCCTCCTTCAGGGAGCGGAGATGGTGCGATACGGCCGGTGAAGACATGCCCATGATCGACGAGATGTTGGTCACGCAACCCTCGTAATGGCAGAGCAGCCAGAATATACGCATCCTGGTACCGTCCGCCATCTGGGCCAGGATCCTCGACACGTCGTCGAAGCCCTCGGTCTCCGACAGGAGCCTGCTGAAGGATTCGACATCCTTGATGTCCCCGTGGTCATGCGGCAGTACCTTGCTGGTCATTTCGATCACTCTGCGGATGCAGACGCATCTGGATGCGTTTCCCTCCTAATAACATTCATCCCGGGACGGGAGATTATGGCCGATCCGCATCCATCCGTATCAGATATATACCCGTTCCATCATAACGATTAAACAACTGCTTAATTGTTTAACAGAGTTGAAGACCATGAAGAAGTCATACAAGATCGAAGTGGATTGCGCCAACTGCGCGGCCAAGATGGAAGAGGCCGCCAAGAAGACTGACGGTGTGGCCAACGCCAGCGTGAACTTCGTCATGCAGAAGATGCAGGTCGAATTCGTCGAGGGTGCCGATCCCGAGCAGGTCATGAAGGCCGTCCTCAAGAACTGCAAGAAGGTCGAGAGCGACTGCGAGATCGAATTCTGATTGATTCCAAAGAAGGCCGGGGAATGTTCGGTATAACGCTGAGGAAGAAGCAGAGGAAGGTATTCTACAGGATAGTCCTGGCCTCTGTAATCACCATAGCGCTCGTACTGTGTTCGTACTTCGGCCTGATATCCGTAGGGGACGACATCCGCCCGAAGGTGATGTTCGTCCTCTATCTTGTTCCGTATCTGATAATCGGTTACGACATCCTCATCAAGGCCGCCAAGGGGATATCCCACGGTCAGGCGCTGGACGAGAACTTCCTGATGTCAGTGGCGACGATAGGCGCCATGGTTCTCGGTGTAACATACACCGGCGACTACGACGAGGCCGTCGCGGTCATGATATTCTACCAGATAGGCGAGCTCTTCCAGGCCATAGCGGTCGACAAGAGCAGGACCAGCATATCCAAGCTGATGGAGATACGCCCTGATACCGCATACATCGAGGAGGACGGGGAGCTCACGGAGGTCGACCCGGACGAGGTCGAGGTGGGGACCGTTATCGTGGTGAGGCCCGGGGACAGGATCCCCATCGACGGCACCGTGGTGGAAGGAAGCTCATCCCTCAACACATCCGCCCTCACGGGCGAGAGCGTCCCCCGCGATGTCACCGAGGGCGACGAGGTCCTCAGCGGATGCATCAACCTCTCCGGGGTCCTGAAGATCAGGACCAGCAAGGAGTTCGGGGATTCCACGGTGTCGAAGATCCTCGACATGGTGGAGAACGCCAGCAACAGGAAGGCGACCACCGAGGCGTTCATAACGAAGTTCGCCAAGGTCTACACCCCGTTCGTTGTGGTATGTGCGCTGCTCCTGGCGATAGTCCCCGCGTTGGTGCAGCTCGGTATCGGTGCCGATCCGGAATACCAGATGTGGATCTACCGCGCTCTGACGTTCCTGGTCATCAGCTGCCCGTGCGCATTGGTGATAAGCATCCCCCTCGGTTTCTTCGCGGGACTGGGCGGGGCCAGCAGCAACGGCGTTCTGGTGAAGGGATCGAACTACCTCGAGGCGCTCTCCGGAGTGACCACCGTCGTCTTCGACAAGACCGGTACGCTCACCCAGGGGGTGTTCGAGGTGTCCGACGTCATATGCAACGAGGTGTCCCGCGAGAGGCTGCTGGAGATGGCCGCCGCGGCGGAATCCTCATCCCCGCATCCGATAGCGGCGAGCCTGGTTCGTGCCCACGGCATGGACATAGACCGTTCCAGGGTGACCGAGATCCAGGACATACCCGGGAAGGGAGTCATAGCGAAGGTCGACGGGATCGATGTGGCCGTAGGGAACACTAAGCTCATGGAGTCCATGGGGATCGCTTGCGATGCGCCGTCCGCGATGGGAACGACGGTCTTCGTCGCCATCGACGGGAGGTACGCAGGTTCCATAACGATATCCGATGTCATCAAGCCGGAGTCCCGCAGGGCCATCGAGGACCTGAGGAAGGCCGGTGTGGACAGGACCGTCATGCTCACGGGAGACTCCGAGAACGTGGCCAGGAAGGTCGCCGGGGAGATAGGTCTCGACGAGGTCTACGGACAGCTCCTTCCGGGGGACAAGCTGGACCGTCTGGAGGAGATCATGGGATCTTCCAAAGGCTCTGTCGCCTTCGTCGGCGACGGGATCAACGATGCGCCTTCCCTGGTCAGATCCGACGTGGGCATAACCATGGGTGCGATCGGTTCCGATGCGGCCATCGAGGCGTCCGATGTGGTCATCATGGACGACGATCCCCGCAAGGTGGCCGTGGCCATGGGCATATCGCGCAAGACCATGAGGATAATCCGCGAGAACATCGTGTTCACGCTGATCGTCAAGTTCGGGTTCCTCGGTCTGGCGGCGATAGGGTACGTTGACATGTGGCTCGCGATAATCGCAGACGTCGGTGTGATGATAGCCGCCGTCCTGAACTCCGCACGCGCTCTGAGATACAGGTGGAACCGATAGGGAGGAACGATCCGATCCCGGATGAGTGTTATTAAAAATAAATTCGTATTACTGTTAGTGGAATGTCATTGCAGAAGGATCTGGACAAGCTGCTGGGGGAACCCAAGGCGGCCATACGCAGCATGGCAGTTTCCTTCCTCATAGCTTTCAGCGTGGTGGAGATAAATCAGTTCGTGGACACCTTCTGGGTGTCAGGATTGGGGGTAGGGCCGGCATCTGCCATCTCCACAGTGGTCCCAGTCTACGGCCTGATGATGTGCTTGGCATTGGGGGTCTCAGCCGGTGCCACGACCACGATCGCATTCCGTCTCGGAAGAGGTGAAAGGGATGCGGCCGGCAGGCTGGCCTCCAATTCCATCATCCTCGGACTTATCCTGTCTGTCATAGCATCCATCGCCGTCGCATTGTCTCTGGACACCCTCATCGACCTGATGGGGGCGCAGAACGTCCGTGACGATGCCGTCATGTACATGCTGCCTTACCTGCTCATGTCCCCGGCGGTCGTGCTGCTTTCCATAGTCGGAGGTCTGCTGAGGGGGGAAGGGGCCGCTAAGCGCTCCACATACGTGCAGGTAGCATCGGCGGTCCTGAACATGTCCCTGGATCCGATCTTCATCTATGTTCTGGGCATGGGCGTCTTCGGTGCCGGTCTGGCCACCACGGTCTCGTCCCTCATGGCGCTTCTTCTGGCGTTATCCTGGTATCTGAGAGGGAAGACGACGGTCCCCATCAACAGAGGCAACTTCAGACCTCAGAGGGAATCGCTCTCCGAGGTCATGGGGGTGGGCGGACCGAAGACGGTGCAGATGGCGATAAGCAACCTCACCGATCTTCTTCAGAGGGTCTTCCTGATCATCGCCGGGGGCACTACCGCTGTCATGCTCTACAATTACACCTGGAGGTATCTCGGCCTCGCGGGGCTTCCCGGAAGGGCCGTGGAGACTGCCCAGCTGCCGGTGACGTCTTCCGCCTACGGCCAGATGGATCTGTCTAAGATGGAGGAGGCCTTCCGCTATTCGGTCAAGCTGTGCATCGGGATCTCTGTCGTCGCGGTAGTGTTCCTCTTCATATTTGCCGAGCCGCTGATGGCGGCAGTCACTTACGAGGAATCCATGAGGGAGCTTCTGCCGGATTTCGTGTGGACACTCAGGATATCGGTGTTCCTGATGCCGTTCCTCGGCATCGCAGGAGCCTGCTCCTCTCTTCTGCAGGCGATGAAGAAGGCTAAGATCCCGATGTATGTGTATATGGTCTGGGGCGTCCTGAAGCTTGGAATGTATGCCCTGGCGAGCTACGGGCTGCTGGGTGTGGACCCTTACGAGGGGATAATCTACTGCATGGTGGCAGTCCACATAGTGCTATTCCTGGTGATGTGGATTCTTTCCCAGCACGAGTTCAAGAAGCTGAAGGCATCATCGGTCTGACATTCGCCATCTGTCTGGGATCTTCGAGTCCAATGCATCGATGTACTCGGGCAGTTCCGTCAGCGGCTCCGAATACGAGATGTCCGCGTCGATGCCCTTCAGTGCATCCTTGACCGAGGATGAGAACCGACCGCAGAAACGGATGGAAAGCGGGATCACCCTGATCCGTGAGAAGCCCTCGTCCACCAGATCTTTCGCGGTCTTCGCGATGTCGTTCCCATGCACGGTGGATGCATGTTCTGCGCGCCATCCGGCGTCACGGAAAGCTTCTGTGTAGAATCCGATGTCGCGCTCTGCCGAAGAATGAGGCGAGCCTCTGTTGACAAGCACTACGGCCTCGCTGGTATGCGGTCCGCCCTCTCTGCGGACCAGTGCATCCGCAATACGCGGATCGGAACCGAGTGCAGTGGAGAAGCGTGTGGCGACGTCCTTCCCGTCGATCACGGTCCACGATCCGAAATTGTCTGGAAGGAGGACGCTTCCCGGCAGCAGCCATACGGTGTGCTTCCCTTCGGAGATGGCAAGTGGAAGTATGCAGAAGGTATCTGTGCCTTCGTCGTGCATCCGTCTCATCACATCCGCTGCAAAGGGTTCTCCGCGGCCGTAGGCCACGAACACGTTCTTCCACCCTCTGTTGATAAGGGAGTCGGCGCATCTCCGTGCGAACGGACGCAATCCTTCGTGTTCAGAATCGATCCCAAGAATGATGATCCCTGTCTTCATTTTCCGGACCTCCATCATCGATGTGCTGCGTATCAGGCGGAGGAACGGTTCTCCGATCTCAGGGATCCTTTCAGCTCCAGCTCTTCCTTGGATATGCTGAACTCATGGACCACTAGGTCCGAGTCCATGCTGAATACGATGGTGCGGTCGGGAGTCGTCTGCCTCCATACGCTGCAAGGCACGCCGTCCGAAACCGTGTTTCCGATGCGCTCATACAGCTCGGTGCTCGGACCCGATTTGGAATCGCAGATCAGCGTGAATGTGATCCGGTCCTTTTTGCCATCAGGGGAGGAGTAGTTCGCTGTGAATATGTACACGTATCCTTTCGGTTCGAACGCATATTCGGACCTGCCTTCGCCGTCGGCAGGGGATCCATCAACCGTTCCGCTGATGCTGTACAGGTGGTCGCCCTTGTACTTCTCGTCAGGATCCCCGACCTGTTGGAATACGAAGAATGTCACGAGGGTGCTGCTCACCAGGATGGCTACCAGGACCAGCCCGAGAATCATCTGCGATTGTCTGTTGGGATTCATGGTAAGGTGGGGGAGAATCCCCCGTTTCAGGTTTAAAGCGTTCCATAATCCTTGAAGAAGTTGCCGATGTCCATCTCGCTCTTGTACTTGGATTTCTCCAAGGTGAAGTTGTTGATGAAGTAGTCGAACTCATCTTCGAAGTCGATGCTCAACGTGTCGGGATGCATGACGTTCAGGTAGAACACCATCTCGATGACATACAGCGGGCTGTTCCCCGCCTCACGGGCCATTCCGAGGAAGTGGAGGTCTGTCACGGATGTCTCCAGCTCCGTCGCCCATGATGCCACGGTCGCATCCAGATCCCTCTGTCCGCGGAGGCCGTCGTGCTCGTTGTCGATCCAGTAGACGGTGCCACGCCCGGAATCCTTGACTTCCTTCAGGACGGTGAGGATGTTCTCGGTCGTCAGGGTGTTGTAGTTCTTCGGGAGCCACTGGGTGTGGTCGGCGACGATGTAGCATCCCGCCCAGTCGGCATGGATCATGTTGGTGTTGCCCTTTCCGGTGAGGCTGTACTGACCGGTTGTGGTGTATGACGGCGCGTTCCTCGACATGATGAGGGCGCCCTTGTCGGACTCTGCGATCTTGGCGGCGGCAGTCTCGACCGCGGTCAGGACCCTGTCGTGCCATTCGATGTACCTGTAGCACTGGTCCATGTCTCCCTGCAGCAGAAAGCCGAACATGAGGATGGAGCGGTCGATGTATTCGTTGGGATAATCGACACCGCTGTTGTCGCAGGTGTTCATGAACATGACGTCGATGCCTGCAGGATTCAGTTTGGCAGGCGACTGGACATCGGCTGTCGCATCACAGTAGCCGGGGATGTATACGTCGATCCCCTTCTGGATCATGAGTTCGTAGTTGGGCGTCTCGGTGGAGCCGAAACTTGTGGATTCGGCCGCATGGCTGTTGAGCTTGGCCCAGTAGGTCGAGATGGTGTCATCTACCATCGTGAGCTTGGATGTCAGCCCGGTGGCCTCTGCAGTGTACAGCCCGCTGCAGTAGCTGGTGGCGATGCTCTTGACCGGCCAGGAGACCTTGGCGATCTTGAAGTAGTTGTCGATGTAGTAGACATCCATCTTCGTGGAGTCGTTGGCCGCGATGATCTTCTTCAGGTAGTCAACATCCCTGCTGTCGACCTTGCCGTCCGTGTTGGCATCGGCCAATTGGGTCTTCTTGACGGAGCCCTTGACCATGCTCTCGAGATAAGCCACATCGGCGTTGTCGATCCTGTCATCTTCGTTGGCATTGCCGTACACCCACAGTCTCGACCCGGAGTCGGGGAAGTCCTTTTCTGCGATGGTCTCTCCCACCCTTGCCCCATCGTTGCCGCCGTCCTGGCCGCCGCCATTGTTCATGAGGGCGAAGGCCGCAACGGCTATGATGACGACAACGACCACGGTGATGATTGCTATTGTCATTCCTTTGCTAATTGCCATTGATATCACTCAATCATATTCTGGAATCAGATGAATCCTCGGGGTGCCGTTACGGTCTTCGACCTCGGCATCCACGTTGTAAACCGTTTTGATGTTCTCGGGCGTGAGCACGTCCGACGCTTTGCCGTCGGCATACACGCCCTTATCGAACATCAGGATCACACGGTCCGCATAGGCGGCCGTTATGTTGAGGTCGTGGCAGACCATTATCACGATGATTCTCCTGTCGCGAGCGTATGCTTTGAGGAATCTCATGACATCCATCTGATACTTGATATCGAGATTGGATGTGGGCTCGTCCAGGATTAGGATGTCCGGTTCCTGGACCAGTCCGCGTGCAATCAGGACTCTTTGGGTCTGCCCTGCGCTGAGCTGTCTTATGTCCCTCTGGGAGAACTCCTGCAGTCCCAGAAGGTCGATGGCCGCATCTACCACCTGTATGTCCCTGGCGGATGTCGTCCATCCCGCACGCGGGTGTCTTCCCATCAGAATCGCCTCAGGGACGGTCATGGAGAAGACGCTGGCTTGGGAATTTGGAACGAACCCGATGATCCTGGCCACATCGAGCAGGCTCATGGTCTGCACATCTCTGCCATTGATGCAGACGCGTCCAGAACTGGGCTTCAGGAGCTTGTTCATGCACTTGACGATGGTCGTCTTCCCGACGCCGTTCGGGCCCAGTATGCATACGAGCCCGGGTTCGTCCATGACGAGGTCTATCCCTTCCAGGATCAACTTGTCGTCATATCCGAAGCTCATGTTCTCCACCCGCACGCTGATGGGCTCGCCCGTGTCATCGCGGGGCTGCAGCAGAATGGACGCATCGTGGGTGTCGGTCATGACCACACCTCCTTGGAGTTGCGGAGGATCAGGAACAGGAACAGCGGACCGCCGATGCATGATGTGATGACACCGACCGGAAGGATAGTGGGCTGTGCGATCGTCATCGCCACGAGGTGGGACAGGAGCAGCAGGAAAGCCCCGAAGAATCCCGATGCCGGTATCAGGTATCTGTTGTCGGTACCGATGATACCTCTGACCATATGAGGCGCGACTAGGCCGATGAAACCGATGATCCCGGTGAAACTCACTATCGTCGCGGCGACCAGCGTCACGACCATGAGAAGGATGAGCCTCTTCCTCTCAACATCGACACCAAGTGTCTTGGCGCTCTCGTCTCCGAGCCCCATGAGGTTCAGCTGGTTGGACATGTATTGGACATAGACCGTTCCGATGATGGCAACGACCAGGACGACCGCTGCCTCTCCAAGGTCTGTGCCGTCCACTGAACCGATCATCCATTTGTATACTGAGGACAGGTCCTCTGGATCAGCAATCAGCATGAAGAGCTGTGTGGCCGCATTGAAGAGGTACATCAAGGCAATCCCGCACAGGATCATCATCGTCGGTGTAGCGTTGCGGAACTTGCTCAGGAAAAGAATCACGAGAGCGGGGAGCAGCGAGAATATGAAAGCATTGGCGACCGTGCCTGCACCGCCTATGAGCTCGATCCCGAGGATCATGGCCAGAGCCGCACCGAAGCCGGCGCCCGATGATATCCCCATGGTATAAGGATCGGCGAGCGGGTTCTTGAGCATGCTCTGCATGCATACTCCGCATATGGCCAATCCGAAGCCGCAGATCAGGGCGGTGAGGATGGCGGGCATTCTGAGATTGATCACTATGTGGTAGATGCCGGTATCGGACGGCTCCCTTCCCAGGATGGCATCCAGGATGCTGTTGAACACTTCCCCCAGCGAAATGGGGTAAGACCCGATCGTTGCCGCATAGATTGATAGGATCAGACATGCCACGCTGCATATGATAATGAAACCCAGCCTCTTCGCCGATAATCTGCGGTACTCTTTCTGGAAATCCGACCTCTGTTCCAGCCCATTACTCATTGCCTAGCGATTATGGTATTACTATTTTAAAATTCGTGTTATCGATAGTGTCCCGCAATGCAGGCGGTCTATCTCGAGCACTCAACCTAAAATATCTGCATAAGTATTACGAATTTATGATTAGTAACAACGAGTTGGGCATGGACTCGGAGACGTTCAGGAGCTACGGCCGCCAGATCTACGGTCACGAGATCTGGATTGGAGAAGTCGGACGCGACGGTAACGAACTGTTCGCATACGGGCTCTATGGCCATAAGATGGTCCCGGACAAACCCATGCCCACCGATTACGCCAATGTTGTCCTCTATGACGATAACGGCCGTGTCGAGGATCCCGACAGGGAGATCGTCAAGGATCCGCATGGATGGAAGTTCTCCTTCTTGGACAAGGGTGCTGAAGTCTACACCCTCTACGTAGATTCGAATTCCACCTGGGTCACGGACGAGGAGGGATGGCACAGAGGTGTCAAACGCGACTTCTCCGAAGTGAAGTATTCTGGCGCATTCAACATGGTCGCGAAGAGGATAATCTCCAAAGACGGAGCCGACCCCGGGAACGTGATGCACTCTACGTTGGAGATCATGCCCGAGACCGCAAGGCTCCGCGCCGGATCTGATGCAAAGCTCCAGGTACTGTATGAAGGGAGGCCCCTGGCCAAGGCCAAGGTAATATGCTATCACGAGGGGGATGACCAGTTGCAGTTCCTCTTCACCGATGAGGAAGGCATGCTGACATACCATGTGCCTTCGAGAGGGCTCTGCGCCTTCATTGCCAAACACACCGACGTGAACAAGAAGGTGGATGAGGAGTTCGACGAGACCGGATTCACGACCACCCTGACGTTGGAGGCTGATTGATCTGATGAAGATCATCGCCACCGGGAAGGGCGGCGTCGGAAAGACCACGACCATATCCACATTGGCCACGATGCTCTCCAGGGAAGGCATGAAGATCCTGGTGTTCGATACGGACCCCAGCATGAACCTGGCGATGACATTGGGGCTCCCGTATCTGGAGGTCCCTACCATAACAGGGAACAAGGAAGAGATCAACGAGGAACTGGACGATCTTGACGGCGATGGGGCATTCGCGATTGGCAGGGGCATATTGGAGAACTACTCGAGGGTGAATGGGGACGGCATCAGGGTCATAGTGATGGGGGCGATTCCCGATGAGGGGAACGGCTGCCTGTGCTCGGCCATCTCCATCGTCAAGATCCTCCTCAACTATGTCGACTCGGACGATAGCGGGGAGAGCTACGATGTCGCGATAGTCGATTCGCAGGCGGGGCCGGAGATCTTGGGAAGGGGCCTTGCCAGAGATTTCGATTTCAATCTTGTGTTGACGGAGCCCACCCCCAAATCCGCCGAGGTTTCTAGACAGGTGGTGGCATTGGCGAGGAACCTCGGTGTGGAGAACAATATCCTGGTGATCAACAAATCGGAGACGTCGGACGATGTCCAGAGGATGTCCGCTCTCGTCGGCATAGCTATGGACGATTCTGTCCGTATAAGGTATGACCATAGCGTTATCGAGGCGGACAGGGGAAGCGAGTGCCTTCTGGATGCGTATCCTGACAGCGCAGCTGTTTCGGACATCGCATGCCTCAAGGACAAGATATTGGCTGGTGAATGAGAATGTGTGAGTTTACAGTATATCTGGATGGACATGAGGAAAGCAACGTGGTGGCAAGGAATGTGATCAAATCGAAGATCAGAGGGGACCACATATCCATGTTGGACAGTTCGGGCAAGTCGTACCGTGTGGAGAACGCGGATATCCTGACCGTGGATTCCATAATGGCCGAGATGGTCCTTGAGACGAGGGCCTGATACCATGCCGGAAGATCTGTGTGGATGCGTGAAGTTTTCGGACGGGAAGTACGACCTATCATCGTTGCTGGCTGATTCAGGTCTGTTCGCAGAATCCATCGACGATTTCCTGGCCATGTTCGATCGCGAGGTATTCGACAAGATAATCTGCTGCGGGGGAACATCAAATGTCGTATCGGGCGCACTCGCATATAAGCTCCGCAAAGGGGTGCTGTCCGCCGATGCCATTACCACGGAGAACCTGCCGGCGGGCACCAGGGTGATCGTCGTGGCGGATGTCCTGACCAGTGGCGAGAGGGCAAGGTCCTTCGTGCAGTCGCTTATGGATCGCAGTGTGAATGTGGTCCGCTTAGGTTTCATGGCGGAAATCTCAGAGTTCGGCGCCAGAAAGAACAAGGTCCTCAGAAAGTATCCATTCGAGGCGCTGGTAGTTCTTTGAAGATTCGAACGGCCCTAATCAGAAGTGGCCTTTGCGTTGTCAAGGCAAAGGCCGTTTCTGGCAGGGATGCCAAGGGGTGCGTCCAATCCTCATCCGTGGCGATGTTGGCCTATGCCAGCCAGCCTCGATTGCGATTGAAGGTAAGTTTTATAATAGAGTTCACACTTAACCGCAAATACACATGCCGTTGTGGCTAAGGGGTATAGCGACGCCTTGGTAAGGCGTAGGTCGAGGGTCCGATTCCCTCCAACGGCTCTTCTTCTTTTTATATAATCAAATACGCATCACCTGCCATGAACTCTCCGTTCAAGGAATATGCGATCGCGACGATAATCATTATCGCGGTCGTTTGTGCCGTCCAGGCCTGTCTGTCCGATGGATTTGCGGATATGATCCTGACAGTGGTCATAATGACATGCGGGTACACATGTCTGGTGATGGGCCTATATTTCTATCTGGAGGGTTCTGGTTACAAGAACATCAACGGTATCGATTGGTCCGAGCTCTCGGAGCAGCAGACCAAGAACCTGGTATCGTACTGGGGTATCTGGTTCACTGCCGGTTCCGTAGTGCTGATGTACGCTATCGCCCTGCTGTTGATCAACATCATCGTCGGATTGGTCCTGATATTCGTCGGAACGGCCCTCTTCATCGTCACATTGGCCCTGAAGGAGAAGGGGATGGCGCATCCCTTCAAGCAGAGGAGCAGGGGAACGAAGATCGCCGTATTCACCGTCGTATCCATACTTGCGATAGCACCGACGTTCTATCTGGTGAACTCGGAGCACACGGCAGAGGTCGTCACGGTGGAGTTCGGGGAGGAGACGTTCCGCATCCAGGCCCCAATGGTGGATCTGACGTTCGATTATGACGACATCTCCGACCTGGAGGTCGATCCCAATTTCGACAAGGGTTTCCGCAAGTGGGGGTACGGCACGCCGACGGTCTGCAGCGGTTCCTTTGAGAACGCAGCATTCGGCAAATACACGTTGGCATCGTACACCAAGGTCAAGCCCTGCGTGTTCTTCTCGGTGGATGGGAAGTACTACGCGTTCAACCAGGCCTCTGATGAGAGCACCTTTGCGGCGTATGACATCCTTGTGGAACATTCATCTTGAATGAAGTGTTTAATTTGAGAAAAGTATATATTTCACAATATAGGAAACTACATTCATTAGTGATGTTGCGCATATAATGTAATCAAAACTATGACTGTAGACCACATTTCTTAACTGATTTAAGTTCTACTCTTTTCATGGAAAAGAAATCAGCAGATACGCCAGAGCTCGAGCCGGACAGGATCGATGTGAGGCCTGGAAGGCAGGCCATCTCAAGCTTCGAGGGGAAGCCTCAGAAGGCCCGCAAGAGCGATGTGAAAATCTTCGAGGATCTGCCCGAGGATGTGCAGAAGGTCCTGACGGACAAGCACCATATGATGAAGACCGACAGGAAGGCCCCCACGGACGTCCTGGAAGGCAAGTACATGATCAGGCTCATCCTATACTTGGACAAGATGTCGCCCGTGGTCAAGACGGACATCTACAACGATGTCGCCAGGAACGAGGGGATGCCCAGGAAGCTGGATGCCCTGAGGGATGCCGGGATCGTCGAGATGTATCGCACGCCCAGGACGAATATGAACATCATAGCGATCACGCCCAAGGGCAAGGCGATTGCGAAGCACTTCAAGGCTGTCTTAGAGATAATGGAAACGGATCCAGAAGAATTCGAGGATGAAGTGGAGGGGGATGGCCCCTCCGGATCATCTCATGAGGTAGAAGACGAATCCTGACCAGATCTTGGGGAAGAAGAACGTTGTCTTCTTCGGCATCCTCTTTCCGATCATGGACAGATCCCAGATCGTCTGGAGGCTGGGGTCGTTGAGGATGATGGAGAGGTCGTGCTTCTTCTCCTCCATCTGCTTCTTTACGGAGTCGTACTCCGCGTCGTAGGAGACGGTGGCCTTGCCCTCGTCCGATTTGTAAACACCTTTCAGGATCTTCTCCTGCGCCACATACGTGTCGAGCTTCCACATGGGGTCGTCGCCGGAATCGTAATCGGCCAGGAAGCATTTGCCGGACTTGAACATCAGCCCCATCATGTGGTCCTTCAGACCGGATTCCATCTCCTCCCTGGTGACCTCATGAGTGGTCAATGCCGATGAGATGCCCTTGATCGCGTTCTTCTCCGAGATGTTCTCGGTGTCGACCATCCTGTGGGTGGGCCAGATGACAAGCCCTTCGTTGTCGGATGCGACCAGGGTCGCGAGGACGAAGGACTTCTTCTCGTTGCCGGGGTTCTCCAGCGAGTAGTTGAGGGCGGTCTCGTACCTGTGGTGCCCATCGGCGATGAGCATCTTCTGGTCCTTCAGCTGCTCGCTGATCTCCCTGCAGATGTCCTTGTCGGACAGCTTGTAGTATTTGTGCTCCACGCCCGCCTGGTCCTTGAACAGGTAGACCAGCCTGGCGTTGTCCGAGATCTTCTTGTTGAGCTCGGGGGTGAGCCCCTCGAATATGCCGAAGATGGATTCAAGGTGCGCTTCCATGTCCCTGAGGAGGTTCAGACGGTCGGCCTTGACCTTGGAGAACGTCTCCTCGTGGGGGATGATGTTCCCGTCCTCGTACTTCTCCGTCTTCAGGATGCCGACGATCCCTGTGCGCACGCGCTGCGTGCCCTTGTCGTCGAAGGTCTGCTCGTAGATGTAGAAGGATTCCTCGTCCTGCTTGAGCGCTCCGGACTCTATCCAGGAATCCAGCTCCTTCCTCGCCGAGTGGTATCTCTTGTCCGCATCCTGCTTCAGCGTCAGGTTGGTCACGTTGTGGGGGTGGGACTGGAGCTCCTTGAGGTATTCGTCGCCGATCACATCGTATGGCGGGGATATGCGGTCTACCTCGTGCTCTCCGTTGCTGAGATTCGGTCTGTATCCGGCGAATGGAAGAAATGTTACCATCTTTGCACCTGGGACGAAGATGCCGTGCTCATATATGTGCATTCGTCAGAGGGCCGCAATCGGGGAGTACGTTAAGTCCCTCCGATGCATATATCTGGGGTTTGATGTCTGTCGCATCTTTTTACACAGGATGGGATGGAGCGGCATGTCACAGATCGATGAACTGCATCATGTAGATCGGGACGTAGGTTACGGGTCCGTCGATGCGCAGGTCCTTGGAATGGACGACCATCGCAGAGGAGCGTCCGTCAGCTGTGGATTTCCATTCCAACAGTTCGTCGTACACCTTCCTTCTGAGTTCCATCACCATCTGTCAGCTCTGGTCTGTATTTAAGTAATGCCGCTTTTGCAACTCAAGGATTCGTCTGAATTGCCACTTTTGATAACGAACAGTGAAAGGTCCTGATAATCAGATACCACTGTACTGATGATTTGGAAGTTCTCTGAGATCCATGGCAGCGGGAGAAGGCGATCAAGAACCATCTTACCAGGGCCGGACTGAAGTTATGCGGGAAGGTCATCATCGGGGAGTTGCCGTTCCTCCCCGATGCATAGAATATGGTTTGATGGAGTCACTCCATCTTCTTGGCGTAGTGGGCCGGGAAGTAGACGATGTTCATCATCCCGGTCTTGGGATGGATGTCGACGGATGCCTTCGTCCCGTAGATCTCCATGATCATCTCCTCGGTGATGACCTCCTGCGGCGTGCCCTCCCTCACCACATGTCCGTGATCGAGGATGTATATGCGGTCGCAGTACTGGGCGGCGAGGTTCAGGTCATGCAGGGCACAGAGTGTGGTGCATCCCAGGGATTTCACGATGTCCAGGACCTCCAGCTGATACTTGATGTCCAGATGGTTCGTCGGCTCATCCAGGATGAGGCAAGGGGTGGACTGGGCCAGGGCCCTGGCGAGGATGATCCTCTGTTGCTCCCCTCCCGAGAGGGAGGAGAAGTTCCTGTCCTTGAAGTCCAGCATGTTGACCTTCTCGAGGCAGTCGTGGACTATCTTCCTGTCCTCGGCATTGTCCATCTCCATCGGCTTCTTGTGAGGGGTCCTTCCCATGGAGACGACCTCCTCGACCTTGAAGTCGAAGTTGTAGTAGTTGTGCTGGGTGACCACAGACAGCATCAGCGCGCTGTCCTTCAGCGTTATCGAGTCCAGCGGCTTGTCGTCCAGCCATATGTCCCCGCTCTCGCGCTTCATGGTGCGGTAGATGGTCTTCAGCATCGTGGATTTGCCGGAGCCGTTGGGCCCCAGGAGTCCGACGAACTCTCCGTCGTCCACATGTATGGATGCGCCTTCGACGATCCTCTTCTTCGGCACCGAGATGTTCAGGTCCTCGGTCCTGATGCTCATCATTCGCTAGCACCTCCGAAACCGTAGGACCTCTTCAGCATGATATATGCGAACACCGGTGCTCCGCACAGGGATGTGATGATTCCTATGGGGATCTCGGATGCCGCCAGCGTGCGTGCGACGATATCAGCCGAGAGCATGAATATCGCTCCAATGAGGATCGCCACCGGCAAGAGCTTCCAATGGTTGGTGCCGACCAGTCCGCGCGTCAGGTGCGGGATGATGAGTCCGACGAAACCGATGATACCGCACTTGCAGACGATTATCGCGATGATCAGCGATGTGATTATGATGTACACCTTCCTCAGCTTGGAGAGGTCCACTCCCAGCGTGGTGGCCGTGGAGTCGCCCAGCATCATCGCGTTGAGGTTGCGCATCTGCGTCGCGAAGAACACCACTCCGATGAGCACCGCGATACCGCACTGCGTCACGGAGTTGTAGTCTATGGTCGACAATGAACCCATCAGCCAGAACGACAGGGACCTCATCCCCTCCGCATCCGGTTCCAGATACACTATGAGGTTCGAGAACGCCCCGCACAGGGAGGATATGATGACTCCGGAAAGGATGAGCTTCGTGGTCGTCATCTTCCCTCCTATGGACGAGAGGATGAACACCAGTGTGGACGTCCCGATCGCTCCGATGAACGCGCACGCTTCGACACCGAAGGAGGCGAACATCGTTCCGCCGAGGACGGTGGCCCCCATGAGGATGGCGAACGTGGCTCCCAGGGATGCTCCGGAGGAGATTCCCAGGATGTACGGGTCCGCCAGCGGGTTCTGGACCATCGCCTGCATTACGACGCCGGCAAGGGCGAGTCCGACACCGACTATGAGTCCGAGCACGGCCCTCGGGGCGTACAGCCTCCACACGATGGAGATCATGTAGGTGGGGATGTCCGAGACATCTCCAATTCCGAAGATCTTGTAGACCATTATCCTGATGACGGTCTCGAAAGGTATGTCCACGGCGCCGATGAATACCGAAGCGCACATGACGACTATCATAACGATCGTCAGGACTATGCAGAGCCCGGCGGTGGTAAGTTTTCCCAATTCCATCGGAGGCGACCCCCTGAGGGAGCCGCCTTCGGTGAAGGGGAAAGGGTTTTGCGGAACATGATATCCCGTTCGGAGCCTCATCACATCTTCTGGATGTACTCGTAGATGGACTGGAGCGCCGTGAGGAGCTCGGGGCTGGTTCCGTAGGAACAGCTCAGCTTCATCTCAAGGGTGTGCTTGTTCTTGATCGCAGCGCACTTGCTCAGATCCGCATCGTCCTGCCAGCTCTTCAGGGACTTGTCGTAGGTGACTCCTCCGTATGTGACGAAGAACAGGAGATCAATGTTGGTGGTTCCGATGGCCTCGTACACCTTGGCGAGGGAGATGGTACCTCCGTCGGGGAAGGCGTTGGTCAGGCCCATTCCGTTGAGGACGGTGGCGATGAAGTTCTTGTTGTTGTAGACCCAGACGGTTCCCTTCTCGGTGTTGACGGCACCGTCGACGAGGGCGTAGTACAGGGTGTCCCTGCCCTTCATCTTCATCGTGATGTCGTTGATGACGTCGATGAGGTCGTTGTAGATCTTGGTGGTCTTGTCGGAGATGTTGAAGATCTTTCCGACGTTGTCGTAGTCGACCTTCATGAGCTGGACGGTCCTGTACTGGTTGCTGGTCATGGTGTTGAAGGACATGACGTTGCATCCGTTGTCGTTCCAGAACTTCTCGGTTCCGAGACCGTTGTCGTTCCAAGAGACCCATCCGATGACGAGGTCGGGCTGCCAGCTGAGGAGAACGTCCTTCTGGATGTTTCCGCTGAGGTGCTTGGAACCATCCTTGTCCTTCTCTCCGATCCTCTTGACGAGCTTGTCGTATTCGTCCTTGACCTCGTCCCAGACGTCCTCTTCGTCGTAGTACACTCCTACGATCTTGTCGCCGAGTCCGAGGTAGAGGAGAAGGTTCAGGGCGGTGTTGCATCCTGCCACCACACGCTCGGGGACCTTGTCGAAGTGGACGTCCGCTGTGTTTCCGTTATAGTCTGTGAATGTTGTGATCGTCACTCCCGATTCCGGATAGGGGTCGGGGTTGTTGCCTCCGTTATTGTTGTTCATCATGAGGACTGCTGCCGCAGCGATGACAACGATAATGATGACAACGACGATCCCGATTGTTGCATTTTTGGATAGAGCCATTGCTATCGGCCGGCCGAGATTATGCCCATTAATAATGGTAGTTGGATGTTATATCCAAATAAAGCAATGTTAAGAATCGATTGCGTAAGATGGATAAAGACGACAGTCGAGTTGTCAGTCCTGATGGATGCAGGTCGTCATGCCTCTTCTGTACTTGCTGTCCGTGGCCGGCTCGAATCCCAGCTCGTCCCTGATGAACCTGACTACCCCCAAGCTGTCGAAATCCCTGCACTCGCAGTCATTCATGGATTCCAGCTCGATCTCGAAATAGCCCTCCGGGCCCTGCGGGCGCACATATTCGACAGTGTCGAAGGACAGCTTCAGTCCGCTGCCGTCAAGATACTCGAAGGCGATGCGCTCGCATTCGATTATGAGCACGGGTTCTTCCCCGAGTTCTATGTCCGGGAAATGGAGACGTCCGAACCTCAGGACCTCGCTGATGCTCCCGTCCGACTGCTCCTCGATCTCCTCCCTGGACATCAGCCCGTCCTCCTTGGAGATCGGCCTCTTCACAGTGAGCTTTATCTTCCCTTTGGACGACACCTTGCGCCTGAGGCAGCAGTCAGCCTTGAAAAGGTCGAGGTCCTCGCTGTCGAAATACGAATCCACGGCGACGCGGGATTTCCTTTTGAACGGCACATTGTTCTCCACTAGGAACGATTCCAGGCGGTCGATAAGGGCATAGGCATCGGTATCCGCTCTGCGCGTGTACTTGTATTCGTTCTCCACAGACATCCATGCACCTCCTTGTCAGAGTCTGCATTTGCAGCAGTTGAGCCTCTCGCAGGGCTTGTTGTCTATCTTCCATTTCAGCGCCCACATCTTCACATCGAGGATGATGTCCGTAAGCTCGTAACCAGATTGGGTGAGGTGGTATTCGCTCTTGATCGGTACCGTGGAGCTGTCCACGCGGTGCTCTATCAGGCCTTCCTGCTCCAGTTCCTTCAGCCTCTCCGAGAGGATCTTCGGGGTGATGTCCCCGAGCCTGGTCCTGAGGTCGGAGAATCTGATCCAATCCTCGTTCCTCCTCATCTCGAACAGGGTCATCATCGTCCATTTCCTGGAGATGTACTCAAGGGTCTGGTATACAGTGCAGGTCTCATGCATGGTATCCGACGAGAAACTTTTTGATATTTATATTGTGGTATCAATAGTATAGCTGATATCAAAACAATATCATGAGGTTACAGAAATGAAGTGCATGCAATGTGAGGAGACCCTCGCGTGCACCGGCTGCATCAAGGTCGGCGTATGCGGGAAGACCGCTGAACTTTCTGACGGGATGGACAGGCTCATCGCCACGCTCATCGAGCTGTCCGCAGCCACTTCGGGTTGCGAGAACAAGGCTTTCTTGAAGGAACTGGACGAGCACATCGTATCATCCCTCTTCATGACCCTATCTAACACCAACTTCGACATCCAGAGGATAAGGGATGCAATCCGCACCAGCGACGACTTCATGTCCAGGGTCGGCAGGCAGTACTCCATCTACACCGGAGATTCCCCCGACTGCTCCGTCGACACCTACGACGGCAACGAGGACCTGAGGTCCCTCAAGCAGCTCCTCCTTTTCGGACTGAAGGGCCTGGCGGCATACTACCATCACGCCTATGTGCTAGGCGCCAAGGATCCTTCAGTCACCGGATTCATCAGGAAGGCGCTCGCTTCCATCAGGAAGGATCTGGGCGCCGAGGAGCTCATCGCCCTCAACATGGAATGCGGCGAGGTAGGAGCAAGGGCGATGGCCCTCCTGGACGAGTACAATGTGAGATGCTATGGCAAGCCGGAGATCACCCAGGTCAGGACCGGGGTCGGAAGCAGGCCCGGTATACTGATCACCGGCCATGACCTCAGGGACCTGGAGCAGCTGCTGGAGCAGACCAAGGGCACCGGCGTGGACGTCTACACCCACGGCGAGATGCTTCCCGCACATGCATATCCGAAGTTCAAGGAGTATGACAACCTGGTCGGCAACTACGGCAACGCCTGGCATCTCCAGAAGGACGAGTTCGAGAAGTTCAACGGCCCCATCGTGGCCACCACCAACTGCGTGCTGATCCCCAAGGAGAGCTACAGGGACAGGTTGTTCACCACCGGTACCGCCGGCGTGGCAGGTGTCAGGAACATCCCTGCCGCGGACGGGAAGAAGGACTTCTCCGAGGTCATCGCGCTTGCCAAGAGGTGCGCCCCTCCGACCCGGATAGACGACAGGATGCTGACCATCGGATTCGCCCACGATCAGACGCTGGCACTGGCTGGGAAGATCATCGATGCGGTCAAGGTCGGAGCGATCAAGAGGTTCGTCGTCATGGCCGGATGCGACGGACGCGAGAAGGGCAGGGACTACTACACCAGGTTCGCAGAGGAGCTCCCGAAGGACGCTGTCATCCTCACTGCAGGATGCGCCAAATACAGGTACAACAAGCTGGACCTCGGCGACATCGGAGGGATCCCCAGGGTGATCGATGCGGGGCAGTGCAATGACTGCTATTCCCTTGTGGTGATCGCCAACGCCCTGGCGGACGCGTTCGGCACTGACATCAACGGTCTTCCTCTGTCATTCAACATCTCTTGGTACGAGCAGAAGGCGGTTCTCGTTCTTCTGGTGCTGCTGAAGCTGGGTGTCAAGAACATCATGCTCGGGCCGAGGCTCCCTGTGTTCATCAGCCCGGGTGTGCTGAAGGTGCTAGTGGACACGTTCGGCATCAAGGCCAACAGCGAGCCCGAGGCCGACAGGAAGATTCTGAGAATAGAGTGAAACCAACCTCCGCGGGGCTTTTGCCCCCGCGGATAAAAGATGAAAGTAAAATCCGATGGCGGCCGGGATAGGATTAGTGGATGGATGGATAGGATCCGGCCGCCATCTGGAGGATTCGTGCTTTGGGGATGCACTTAACTTCCTCTGATATTCCCATCACCCCTAGAGTATTTAAAGGTCCAATCGGGGGGTGGCCGAAAGTGGAAACCGCATCCCGGATGTCTGGCTGTCCTCGGAACGGACCGAAAGTGGACCGAATACCCTGCTCGACAACTTCATAACGCAGGGTCCCATGCTTTACAGCATGGAACTGATTCTCAGGGAAGTGGAGGAAGGCACCGAGGATTTCGAATACGTGACCGACCTGTACTATTTCTCATTCCCTGATGACCATAGTGACACCATGGATAAACTGGTCCGTGCCACTCGTTACGATCTCTGCGATTTCTACATCGCATGCGACGGCGATGTCCGCGTGGGGCTGCTGTGCACGATCCACGACAAAGGCCTGGTGTTCATCTATTACTTGGCCGTCGATCCCGGGATGAGGGGAAAGGGATACGGATCAGCCATACTGGATGCGGCACGCAGTCTGTATCCTGGCCACAGATTTGCTCTTCACTCGGAGCCCCCAGACAACCACTCCCCGGACTACGAGATCTGCCAGTCGAGGTTCGAGTTCTATCTGCGTAACGGGTTCGAGTGGACGGGGTACGTCACTCGGGACACAGATGGAACATTCGACCTGATGACCAGCTCAAAGGACGTGGAGCCTTCAGAGGTGGCCGATCTGATAATAGCGATGAGCAGGCTGTTGAAGGATCTACGATGCGGATTCCGTCATCCATGGTCCATCCGAGTTGTAACATACCAACGGTTATATTGGGGCCGTCGGTACGAATGGTGTCCTGGGACCGTTAGGACAGGTGAACCGCAATGTCAGGCGTTATCAGAGTCGGCTATATGGGCATCCCCTTTTCCAACAGCGAGGAGATGGCCAGGGTCTTCTCCGCGAAATTCGATCTCAAGGAAGTGGAGCTCGTTCCGCTCATGTCTGCCAGGAACGTTATTGATGAACTCGTCAAGAGGAACATCCAATACGGTGTGCTTGCGGTGGAGAACCGTTTCGCAGGCATAGTGGAGGAATCCAGGGTCGCCAAGTTGGGCGTCAGGAATCTTGTGGAGCTGGATCTAATGTGGTCCCCCATACACCATTGCGTCTTCAAGAGGAACAAGGACGACGAGGTCGTCCATCTCGTCTCCCACATACAGGCGCTTCTGCAGTCGCAGGGCAACCTGAAGAGGCTGTACCCTGGTGCGGACCATGTCGAGTGCGAGGACACCGCCTATGCGGCAGAGATGCTCGCCAAGGGGGAGCTCCCGGAAGGTTCCGCTGCTGTATGCAGGAAGGATGCCGGTGAGCATTACGGACTGTATCTCGACAACGAGAACGTCGAGGACAACAAGGACAACATGACCAGGTTCTCACTGGTCAAGCTCAGTTGATCTCAGTATTTCTGATCGGACAGGTATTGGTCCATCACAGTCAGCGCGGTCATCGCTTCCACGACGGCGACAGCACGAGGGACGATGCAGGGGTCGTGCCTTCCGCCGATCTCGATGGTGGCATCCTTCATCTCGTTCAGGTCAACCGTCCTCTGTTTCTTGGAGATCGAAGGCGTCGGTTTGAAAGCAACATCGAACACCAGTGGCATGCCGTCGCACATCCCTCCGCAGATCCCGCCCATGTTGTTGCTGAGGGCGGATATCTTGCTATCTTTGATGTAATACTGGTCGTTGCTCTCCGAGCCTTTCATCCCGGCCAGTCCGAAGCCCTTGCCGAACTCCACCCCTTTTACTGCTGGGATCGAGAACATCATCTTGGCAAGGGTCACATCGAGGGCATCGAACCATATCCCGCCGAATCCAGGTTGCAACCCGGTGACCATGCACCCGACGACACCGCCGACGCTGTCCCCGTCCTTCGAGGCCTCGAGGATCGCATCCGCCATCTTCGAATCCAATTGTTCGCCGATGGCGCGGGTCCTGAATCCCCTGGACGATTCGATCTCCTCGAATGTATGATCACTGTCGTCGATGACGTCGTAGATGCGCTTAGTGTACGCTGCGATGCGTATGCCCTTCTCCATCAGGAACTGTATGGCGATCGCCCCCGCAGCTACGAGAGGCGCGGTCATCCTTCCCGAGAACTGGGCGCCTCCGCTGACGTCGAAGTTCTCGTACTTCATCAGGGCCGGGAGGTCCGCATGTCCGGGCCTGGGGGTCACGTTGAATCCTGAGTAGGATGACGACTTCCTGTTGGTGTTCATTATCTTGATCAGCACCTTGTCGGATGAGACGCATCCGTCGGTGACGCCTTCCTCGAAGATGACCGCATCGGGCTCCTTCCTGGGGGTGCCTATGCCGTCGCTGGGCTTCCTCTGGTCCATCATCCTCTGGACGTTGTCGAAGTCGATCCTCATCCCTTTGGGCAGACCCTCCACGATGCATCCTATGCACTCGTTGTGGCTCCTGCCGAACAATGTTATTCTAAGTCTGCTGCCGGTGGAATACATCTCAGCACCTCATGCCTATGGACCTGATCAGGTCCACGAATCCCGGATAGGATACATTCCAGCATCCGTCGTCCTCCATGGAGACAGGCCCGTTCGACACCAGCGATGCGACGGCCCCGGACATCATCAGCCTGTGGTCGCCCAGATGGTCTATGCGGCCGCCCTTCAGCCTCTCCACTCCGTTTATGATGCATCCGTCGTCCGTGCCGGTTATATCTGCTCCGAGCGTCCTCAGCATCCTTTCGACGGAAGCGATCCTGTCGCTCTCCTTGAACCTGAGCTGCGGGGCCCCGTATAGCCTGCTGGTGCCTTCGGCAGTGCTCATGAGCACCGCGACGATCGGGAACAGGTCGGGTATCTCCGACATGTCCACGTCGCATGCGCGGGGTCTTCCCTGATTGTAGCATGTGATCGTGTCTCCTGAGATCTCCACGTCGCATCCGACCTTCTTCAGGATGTCGATGATGCGCTTGTCGCCCTGGGGGTCGTTCAGGTCCAGTCCGTTGACCGTGACTCTGCCGGAGAGCCCTCCGGCGACCAGCGGGAACGCTGACGATGAGAAATCGGATGGCACCGCGTAGTCGCGCGGCTTGTATTGCTGGGGCTCGATATGGAATCCATCGTCTGTCTCCTGCACCTCGATGCCGAAAGCCCTCATCATCGAGAGCGTGATGTCCACGTAAGGCCTGGAGACCATCTTCCCGACGATGCGGACGCCCATAGGCCTTCCGATGAGCGGTGACATCATCAGCATGGATGATACGAACTGGGAGCTCATGCTCCCGTCGATGTCAATGGTATCTCCTTTCACCGGCCCTTTGATGATGATCGGGGCCTTGCCGTCGTTGGACGAGCATTCCACGCCGCATCCCTCCAGGGCGGCCAGCAGCGGGCCCATGGGCCTCTTCCTGATGGACTCGTCGCCGGTTATCGTCACAGGGGAATCGAACAGCGCGGCTATCCCCGTCATGAGCCTCATCGTGGTGCCGGAGTTCATCACATCGACGATGCGGTCGGGTGCGTGCAGTCCTTTGGATTCTATGATCAGCCCATCCTCTGTCTCAGTGACTTTCGCGCCCATGGACCTCACCGCATCCGCGGTGGCCCTGGTGTCGAAGGAATCCAGAGGGTTCGATATCAGGCATCTTCCGCCTGACAGGGCGGCCATGAGTATCGCCCTGTGTGTGTAGCTCTTGGACGGCGGGACGTACATCGTCCCTACAGTGCTGCCTCCGCGGAATTCCATGTCCATCTTATCTCGTCCTTGTGAGTATGCATTCGCAGCCGAGCCCCTCGGATATGCTCTTGCCCGATCCTGGTTCGGCGATGATCGCGATGGCTGGTCCTGTGCCGGTGATCCCGGCGGACAATGCTCCAGCGGCCATCGCCCTCTCGACTATGTCGTTGTCCTTCCCTATGATCGATTCGATGTGCTTCCCGTTCCTGGACATCACTTCCAGGTAGTTGTTCTCGATCAGGGGGACCATGGATTCGTATTCGTCCTTCAGCACCCTGTACCTGTCCACGGGGACCTTGCTCTTCAGGATGGATCTCTTCGGGAGGCAGACGATGACGTCGTATTCCGGGATCTCCTTGCTAAGGAGGATCTCGTTCGTCCTGTTGTCGGTGACGACCAGTCCGCCGAAGAAGCATCCGCACGCGTCGTCGAAGGCGCCGGTTATGGTCACTCCGCACTCCTTGGCGCAGACCGTTCCGAGCCTGACGATGTCCACCGGGTCCCTGCGGGCGCCGTAGTGGTCCAGAACTGCTGAGATGACAGCGTTGCATACTGCACTCGAGCTCTTCAGACCCATCGACGGGGGCACGGCGCATTCGACCTTCAGCCTGTACGGTTCGGGTTCGATGCCGATGACCTCCAAGGTGTTCCTGACGCATGTGCGGACCAGGTCCGTGCTCAGCTCGGGTCTACCTACAAGCTCTATGTCCGTGCTCTCCGCTGGCTCGTATGTCGCCTCGGTCCTCAGGTCTATGCCGATGGTCGATCCTATGCCGCACGGTATCGCGTTCATGACCGACACCGCTCCGTGTGAAATTCCGTATCCAGTCATCTCAATGCATCCTTCATCGCATCGATGTCCGGCTTCCTGCCGAACCAGAGCCTGAACGATTCCGCACCCTGCCCGACGAGCATGTCGGAGCCGTCCATGCATGTGCATCCTCTGATGCGGGCCGTCTCCAGTATGGGGGTGCTCCTGCCGTAGACCATGTCGAACACCGTCTGTCCCTCATGGAGCTTGGTGATATCCGCAGGATATTTCCCTTCCACGATCCCGATCGGCGTGCAGTTGACGACTATGTCCGCATCCTCTATGCCGAAATTCCCGTTCTCGATGCCGAAGTCCCTGCACAGCGCCGATGCCGCGTCGGCGTTCCTGGCGGAGATGCTCATCTTGCATCCCAGCGCGCCGAGCTCGAACACCGCGGCCCTGGCGGCTCCGCCGGATCCGAGGACCACGGCCTTGGCGCCGGACGTCTCTATGTCCCTGAGGGTGTATGCGATGCCGACCACATCGGTGTTGTGGCCTATGAGCTTGCCGTTGTCGTTGACGATGGTGTTGACGGCACCGGCCGACACGGCCGCTCCGGAGATGTGGTCCAGATGGGACATGATCTCCTGCTTGTAGGGGATCGTGACGTTGATGCCCCTGATATTGTAACCGAGGATTACATCCTCTACGCCTTCGAGGTCGGGGGAGTCGAATGTGAGATACCTTCCATTGATCCCGGCGGCCTTCATGGCCGCGGACTGCATGGCCGGTGACTTAGAGTGGGAGAGCGGATGTCCGGTTATCCCTGTCAGCACGCAGTCGTCGCCGAGTTCCTCCATCTCGTCGGCGCTCAGCTGGCCGGGGGCGGTGGATACGCCGTGGTATCCGAACGAGAACTCGTTCCCCAGGACCCTCTGCCTGATGCGGGTGACCTCCCCGATCTTGCCCATCCCCAGCAGGACGTGCTTCCTGTCCAGCCTCCTGGATGCGTCCAGTATTGATTTCAGATCCTTGAACGACGATGCCACGAAGGCTCCTTTGGAAATCTCCTGGTCGCCCTCCGACAGCATCCCGACGATCTCGTCGGCGGAAGGGGTCCTCTCGAAATCGTGGATGGACCTGATCTTCCTGTGCTCTGTCTTGATGAGACTGTCGCCTACGTCCACCAGGCCCTTGAAGTCCTTGGGTATGATGGATATGTCCTTCCCGCACAGGGTGACTAATGACTCGTCACCCACGCCGTCGGGGATCCCGTCGAAGACGTCTAGGCGGATCTCGTGCATCTCCGAGCCCTTCCTTATGGGCATGTCGGAGCCGTACGTGGTGCAGACCCTCATTTACTTCTCCGAGATGGTCTCTTCGATCGCCATTCCGAAGTGCCTGCCTCCGGTGTCCAGCTTAGCGAGGAGCTTGTCCCCGGGCACGACCTTGGTGACGGATTTGGCGCCTTCGGGACCGACCATCTTGATCGTCTCCGCGTTCTGGAGCATGACTGTGTACTCCCTCTTGCCGTCCGTGGCGGTGACCATCAGCAGGGGCCTCTTCTCGACCTTGCACCTTCCGACGGCCGCGATCCTGGTGTTGCCTTCCTTGTCGCACAGGAGGACGGTGTCCCCCGCGCTGATCTCGGAGAGGTATCTGGTCCCTCCTCCGGGGACCTCCATGTAGGAATGAACCGCTCCCGCATTGACCCTGAAGGGCCTGCTGGCGACGTATCCGTTGTCCTCGCTCTCCGACTGGATCAGGAACAGGCAGTTCGAGTAAGAGCCGATGAGCATCCCCTCCCCGGGGATCATCATGCTGCATGTGTCTATGCAAACCCTGTCGCCCATCTCCACGGCCTTGACGGCAGTGACCGTCACTTCGGTGAGGCACTCGTGGCCGTTGCCGGAGAGCGTGTCACCGAACTTGCGGACCATCAGGGGATTATCAACGTCGATTACGATGCCGTCCACTCCCTTCTCCATGGTTGTGAGGAAGAGCTTGCCCTCCTCGGGGTCTGACGCGCAGGCCAGGATCTCCGTGCCGGTGCCGCCGAACTTGGCGATCATGTTCTCCAGCGGGATGATGGTCCAGTCCGATGTCGTGACGATGACTGCCTTCTTCTTCCCTGCGAGGGACATGGCGTGGGCCTGCGTCTCGGGGGTGTCGATGTCCACGAGCTCATAGCTGTCGTCCAGGAATCTGCCGTCCTCCGTGTAGATGACATCCATCTTCCCAAGGTTCTCGAGATCCTCGTCGCCCTTCCTGAGGATGAAACTGGTGAAACCCGATTCCAACCCGTGGGTGACGTAGTCCTTCCTTCTGTTCTGGTCCTCGGGCCTGTCGGCCCTTACTATGAGCTTCTTCATCCTATCACTCAAATGAATTTGGCCGCTTCCTCTACGGAGAAGCCGTCCAGCACGATGCTGGAGATCGCCTTGGTTATGCCCATGACGTTCTTGTTCTGGAACACGTTCCTTCCGATGGACACTCCGTGCCCTCCGGCCTCGATGGAGTCGTGGACCATGTTCAGGATATCCATGTCGGAATCCATCTTGGGTCCGCCGGCGATGACGATGGGCGCGAGCGCTCCCTTGCAGACCTCCTTGAAGGAGTCGATGTCGCCGGTGTAGCTGACTTTGACGATATCCGCGCCGATCTCTGCGGATGCCCTGGCGCAGTGTGCGATGGCATCGGGGTCGAAGGAGTTCCTGATCTCGGGTCCCCTGGGGTAGGCCATCACGATGAGAGGCATCCCCCAGTCGTTGCATTGCTCGGCGACCTTTCCGGCCTGCTCGAGCATGGTGGGTTCGTCCTCCGATCCGAAGTTGATGTGTATGGATACCGCGTCCGCACCGTATTTGATCGCCTCCTCGATGGTGGTGATCTGGACCTTGCTGTTCCTCGTGGGTCCAAGGTCTGTGGAGGCGGAGAGGTGCATGATCAGACCGACGTCCCTTCCGGACTGACGGTAGGAGTACCTGATGAGTCCCTTGTGCATGAGGACGGCCGTGGCCCCTCCGTTCGAGACGTCGTCGACCGTGGACCTCATGTCGATGAGTCCGTTGACCGGTCCTACCGAAATACCGTGGTCCATCGGGACGATGACCGCGTTACCTGTCTTCCTGTCGGTTATCCTTTCCATACGAATGCTCTTTCCATACATCATGTCGATGCCTCGTTCCTTTTGTAATATAATGAATATTTAATCGCTCCTTAGTAACCATCAAAGTACCTTTTGCCTGCGTTCATCATAGATACGAATCCCTCGGGGTCGTCGTCGAGCGATTTCTCCCTCAGCTCCTTTACCACATCGGAGAACAGCTTCCACATCTCGTCCCTGTGCTGGTTCATGTGCTGGATCTCGTAGTACAGCAGGGGGTCCTCCGATGCGACGGACCTGTTCGTGTCGAGACCTTTGTTAAAGGTCGTCGATGACACCGTCAAGAGGTCCTCGAAGGTGTATCCGCTCCTCTCCAGTACGGTGAAGAGCGCGATGTTGACTGCATGCGTCAGACCGAGCACGTAGGACATGTAGGAGTCGTGCTGCTCGACGTCCATGATCCTGATGTTGCCGCCCCTGTCGTCGAAGAGCTCCTTGGCCTCTTCCACCGCCTCCCTGTTGCCGCAGTCGCAGATGATTAGGTTCCTTCCGTACATGGATGTGGCGGAGGGCCCGAACATGGGGTGGATGGAGCAGACCTTGTGCGTCTTGGACATGGCCCTGAGCCTTCCGACGAGGGGTGTCTTCAATGATGTCAGATCGAATATGAGCGTCTCCGGGCGGCATATCGATTCCAGCTTGGAGAGCGTGCTGTAGGTGAGGTGGATGGGGACGGAGACGATGACTATGTCGCAGTCCCTGCAGGCATCGATGGTCAGCCCGTTGTTGGATGCAGGGTCGATGATGACGATCTCGTGCCCTGATCCTCTCAGGAGATCGGCGGTCCATGCGCCCATCTTCCCGGCGCCTCCGACAATGCCGACCTTCTTGGGCTCCATCTTCAGTGGAAGGGCTGCCTCCGAGTCCACCGCCTCCTTGATGATGCTGGATGCGACCGATGTCATGACCTCGCTGCTGAGGCCTCCGGCCTTCCCGTTCTCGACATATCTGGCTATGACCTTCTTCTCGACCTCGACGTTCCTGATGGGGAGGTTGTGCTCCCTCTTGTACGCACCGACCTGTCTGGCCAGTTCTGTGCGCTCGGAGATCAGTCTTATGATCTCCTCATCCCTCTTGCGGATCTCGTCTCTCAGGGTGTCTAGTTCCATCTGATCACTCGTCGTATGTCGAATCATCTTATCAAATGATTGCAACCGTGCTACGTGCTAGCACGGTACACTATAATAATCTATTGATGGTATGCTCGGATGGCGTCCGGATGCCGAACCTTTGCGTAGATAAGAGATCCAGAAGAAAGCCGGCCGGGGTCCGGCTGTTGGTAAAGGATGAGGGCGGGGCGAATCCCCGTCCTTGTTTCACTGTGAGTTCTGGCGTCTCTTCATGACGATCAGCGCAGCGATTATCAGCACGATGATCAGGATGATGCCGATGGCGAAGTAGTGGACCTTGTCGTCGTCCCCGCTGTTGTCCGGTCCGTCGGCATACGCCTCATCGGCGAAGACCATGACGGATGCGGAGCCAGCATGACCGCTGCCAGCGCCATGGCGAGCAGGACGGAGCGATATCTTGCTCCGAGACCTGCCGTTTCAGTTGTATCTTTCCTTTCGACAATGCATCTGTTCTGCATCGTACCACCTAACGGAAACCGATTCCAGCCGCCCGTATTTAAAGGTCGGTCAGGTTCGCTAGGTCCGTGTGCGAGCCGGATGGTCCAGATCCCTTTAGCATCCGCGCCGTCCGTACAGGGGTTCCCTATGCTCATTATTTATCTGTCTACTCGGATTCGTGCAAAGATACACATGTCCGTCAACCTGAAACTGGTGATAGTGATAGCCATCGTGGCGGTCGTCTGCATAGCGGCAGCGGCCTTCGTCATGACAGGCAACAACAGCAAGGAGAGCACCCTGTCAGGGAACTGGGTGGAATACGAGGTCGAAGGTGACAGGGAGGCTGGTATGGGCTCCTACGCGTTCGAGGGCAAGAGCAAGCTGACCTTCGGTTACCACAGCGGTTCCGATCACAGATATCAGATGATGGAGGCGGGTTCCGTCATAAGGGACTACAAGGAGATGTCGAAGGAGCTTGTGAAGCCGATACTTGATATGTATTGGATGTCGGAGCAGAGCGGCATGGAGAAGATCGGCAAGGAGACCATCCAGACCTCTGCCGGGGAGAAGGAATGCGATATCCTAAAGGAGGCTACCGGATCCGGAGAGACCAGGACATACTGGGTGGCGGACGGATGGATCCCCTACAGGATCGTCCACGAGGCCGGCACGGACGCCGTCGGGACCACCCTCTACAAGGCCACCTACACCTTCATGGACAAGGGTTTCACGGAGCAGAAGTCGGGCTGTGTGCTTACCGTCGTGAAAGGGGACGGGGTCGACGTCGAAGGGAACATCGGCAGCTACGCCCTCGGAGGCAAGGCCAAGCTCACTGCGAAGTACGGCGAGGAAAAGGGCTTCGGAGGCTGGCTGGACGAGAAGTTCAACCTCATAACCATCAGTCCGACCCTGGAACTGGAACTGACCAGGGACACTACCGTATATGCGGTCAACGGGCTGGGCTGGGATAAGGAATTGGAACCAGGAACGGAGACAGACCTCAAGCGCCTCTTCGGCAACGCCGGCTCGTTCCTGATCGAGAACGAATCGATGGGCACTTCCGAGACGTCCTCCGACGGAAAGTACGTGTTCCCGGAGGCGGGGGCCTACAAGATCGTCGCATCCGACAACGATGTCCCCAAGTACGTTCGCTGGGTGCTGGTGAACGGTTCCGTCGAGCGCGAGTTCAAATGGGACTACGACGGAGGCGATTACAGCCTGAAGATGGAGATCGATTATTCGGATTTGCAGTACGCCAGGGACTACTACACGCTGGAGGAGAGGAGGGCCGACTGGAGCGACCATGTCCGCGACAGGACGTTCGTCACGCTGAGCTACACCGACCCCCGTATGGCCCCGTACTTGGACGGGCTGGTCGACGGCCTGATATCCCTGTACAAGGAGGAATACGGCGAACCGGAGGAGTACAGCTTCCTGAACTTCGCCCTCAACTTCACCCAGTGCATCAGATACCAGGAGGATTCGGATATCGGGTACATCGAGTACTGGAAGTTCCCGCTGGAGACCCTGTACGACAATGCAGGGGACTGCGAGGACACCTCCATCCTCTTCGCGGCGATAGCCCATCAGGCCTGTTCTGAGCTGGGTTACAAGACCAGGATCGCACTACAGTTGATGCCGCAGCACGCGGGAGGGGCAGTCGCCCTGGTCAATCCGACCGGACACGAGCGCAACCCGGAGGGATTCATCTTCGCCGAGACCACCTCCAACGAATACTACCTGGGGGACATCCCGAACAAGGAGAAGGATTACTTCCTTAACAAGAAGTACTATCCCTCGGTCTCGGTCACCATCGAGATCCAGTGAAGAACGAACAACGCGGCCGAATCCCAACCGGGTCGGCTGCGATAAAACCTGAATAAGCCCCCTCCCGAGGGAGGGGGAAGAATTTTCTCAGTTGTGGATGTCCGAGGACGGGAGGGTTCCGTCCATGTACTGCTCGTATCCGTACAGGTCCAGCAGTCCGTGTCCAGACAGGCAGAAGACGATGGTCCTCTCCTCGTTCTTCTCCTTCGCCTCGAGGGCGAGGTCGATGGCGCCCTTGAGGGCGTGGCAGGATTCAGGAGCGGGGATGATTCCCTCGGTCCTGGCGAACAACAGTCCGGCCTCGAATGTTGCCGTCTGGTCGTAGGACCTTGCGGAGATCTTGCCTGAGTCGTAGGCCGCGGAGACCAGTGGCGACATTCCGTGGTACCTGAGTCCTCCGGCGTGGATGGCGCTGGGGATGAACTCGCTACCGAGCGTGTACATCATGAGCAGGGGCGTGAATCCTCCGGTGTCCCCGAAGTCGTACTTGAACTGACCCTCGGTGAGACTGGGCGCCGCCTTGGGCTCGACCGCGACGAACTGGGTGTCCTTGAAGCCCTCTCCCCTGATCTTCTGTCCGAGCATGGGGAAGACCATTCCTCCGAAGTTGGATCCTCCTCCGGTACAGGCTACTACGTAGTCGGGTTCGATCTCCCCAATCTTCATCTGCTCGATGGTCTCGAGACCGATGACGGTCTGGTGGAGCATGACGTGGTTCAGCACGCTTCCCAGGGAGTAGTTCGTTCCGGGGTCCTTGGCCGCGAGCTCGCATGCCTCGGAGATCGCGATCCCCAGGGATCCGGATGTCTCGGGGTGCTCCTTCAGTACCTTCCTTCCGAACTCGGTGTACTCGCTGGGTGAGGCGTAGATCTTGGCACCGTAGGTGTTGATGATGGTCTTCCTCAGGGGCTTGGCCATGTAGCTGCCCTTGACCATGAAGACTGTGGTGTCCAGGTCGTAGAGGTTGGAGACCATGGCGAGGGCGGTTCCCCACTGTCCGGCACCGGTCTCGGTGGTCAGGGTGTGGATACCTGCCTCGGCGTTGTAGTAGGCCTGTGCAAGCGCGGTGTTGCCCTTGTGGCTTCCGAGGGGGCTCATATCCTCCCTCTTGAAGTAGATCTTGGCCGGGGTCTTGAGGTATTTCTCGAGCCTGTACGCCCTCTGCAGGGGGGCGGGCCTGTTGAGATAGATGAGGTTGTCGCGGACCTCCTCGGGTATGTCGATGTACCTCTCCGTGGAGCCTTCCTGCTTGATGATCTCCTTACAGAAGATAGGCTCGAAGTCCGAGGGCTTGGCGGGCTCGCCTGTGCCGGGATTTAGCGGGGGCTTGAGGTCGGTCAGGTCCGAGGCCATGTTGTACCATCTCTTGGGGATGTCCTCTGGCGACAGATTGATTCTTGCGTCTTTCGGTATTGCCATGATTTAGAGCAAAAAGGTTCTGTATTTAGTTTTACTGTTCAATAATGTATTATTCTATACATTATAGCAAAAATAAGAGCATTTAATCTTCCCACATCGGTTCATAACAACGTTCACATCCAAAAGAACGGCCGGCAACCAATATTATAGTGGCCATTCGATATCATCCAGCAATAGCTCCGCCCGTGCGGAAAGGTCGAGATAATTTGTTCGGCAAGAAAAAGACAATGGTCGTGGCCGCTGTCTTGGTGCTGACAGTCATCGCCGGTATCGCGTTGCTCCCGCAGGAGGACGCGGCGGATGACAGATACACCATCCAAGTGGTCACCAACCCGGACTTCGCTCCATACGAGTACATGTGGTCCGACACCTACCAGGGTATCGACATGGACATCTGGAAGGCAATCGCCAAGGCTCTGGACTGCAACGTGAACTTCAACGTGATGGACTTCGATTCCATCATAAACGCCATAGAGGCGGGGAAGTACGATGTCGGGGCCTCCGGGTTCACAGTGACAGAGGAGAGGAAGCAGCAGATCAACTTCACGAACACCTATTCCGTGGCCCATCAGGTGGTTCTCGTGCTGAAGGACGGCCCCCTATCGACGGTGACCGACTGGGAGGATCTGAAGGGCAGGCAGGTAGGAGTAGAATCTGGCACCACGGGATACTACCTGGCGGTCGAGGACTTCGGTGACGCCAACGTCCTCCCGTACAACACGTACACGGACGTCATCCAGAGCGTCGTGTCCGGCTACGCGGGATTCGCCGTGCTGGACGATCTTGTTGCCGAGTCCTTCGCCGAGAAGTACTCCAGCCTGAAGATCCTGGACGTCTCGCTCCCGGGCGACGAGGTCGAGGAGTACGCCTTCGTGATCAACAAGTCCAACGTCCAGATGCTCCAGCACGCCAACAAGGCGCTCGACTACCTTACGGGCACCGGCGTCATATCGGACATCTTCGGCTATTACAGCTCGATCGGATACGATCCCGATAAGCCCGGATACTTCACGGCGCATCCCGAGAATCTGGACAAGATCGATTTCGTGACGCACTACAAGCCCACGGACAAGCACACAATCGAGGTCGCCACCAACCCGGACTTCCCTCCGTATGACTACCTGGTGTCCAATTCCTACGAGGGTATCGACATGGATATCTGGAAGGCCATAGCGTACACACTCGACTGCAACGTCAACTTCAACTTCATGGAGTTCGATTCGATCATCAACGCGATCCAGTCCAACAGGTTCGAGGTCGGTGCATCCGGTTTCACAGTCACCGACGAGAGGAAGGAGATGGTGAACTTCTCGAACACATACGCGGTCGCGCATCAGAACGTCCTCGTCATGAAGAACAGCCCGCTGGCAGCTGCCAAGTCCTGGGAGGACCTTAAGGGATCCAAGGTCGCCGTCGAATCCGGTACGACAGGATACTACCTCGCGGCGGATCTGTTCGGGGACGCATCCACGTTCCCGTACAACACGTACACCGAGGTCATCCAGAGCGTTCTGACAGGGTATGCCGGATTCGCCGTATTGGACGACCTGGTGGCAGAGTCGTATGTGGAGGCGAACAGCAATCTCACCATCGTCGATTTGGAACTTCCCGGAGCGGAGGCGGAGCAGTACGCGTTCGTGTTCAACAAGGGCAACACCGAACTCCTTGGATACACCAACAAGGCGATGCAGTACCTCTACGGCAAAGGGGTCATCGATGACATCTACAAGTACTACGGCGAGATCGGATACGATCCCTCCAAGCCGGGATACTACTCCGCCCATCCGGAGAAGCTCCAGGATCTGGAGGTCCTGGTGCATTACATCCCCGGACAGATGAGGGAGACGCTCGAGGTCGTGACCAACCCCGACTTCCCTCCATACGACTATCTGGTGTCCACCGACTTCGAGGGGATCGACATGGACATTTGGAAGGCCATCGCGCACACCCTCGACTGCGATGTGAACTTCAACTTCATGGAGTTCGATTCCATCATCAACGCGATCCAGGCCAAGCAGTACAACGTCGGTGCATCAGGATTCACAGTCACCGACGAGAGGAAGGAGATGATCAACTTCTCCGACACCTACGCTGTCGCATACCAGAACGTCCTGATCCTGAAGGACAGCCCCCTTGCGAAGGCCACCACATGGGAGGACCTCAAGGGAACGAAGATCGCCGTCGAATCAGGTACCACAGGATACTATCTGGCCGCGGAGGTCTACGGCGACGCCAACGTCTCGCCTTTCAACACTTATACAGAAGTTGTCCAGAGCGTACTCACCAAGCATGTGGGATTCGCCATCCTCGACGACCTCGTCGCGGTGTCCTACGTGGAGGCGCATCCGGACGAGCTGACGATCCTTAAGGTCGAGCTCCCCGGAGCGGAAGCGGAGGAGTACGCCTTCGTGCTGAACAAGCAGGACACCAGGCTCCTGGAGTACGTCAACAGGGCGATGGCATTCCTGAAGAGCGAGGGCATCATCGACGATATCTTCGATTACTACGGAAGCATAAGCTACGATCCGGAGAAGCCCGGATACTTCTCCGCGCATCCCGAGGAGCTGGAGAAGATACAGGTCATAGACCACTACACCTCTTCAGAAGGAGGCGGCAACGGCGGTGACCAGAACTGGTTCGAGTGGCTATGGTCCGAGATCATCAAGAACTTCGTGGAGAAGGACCGTTACCAGCTGATCCTCATGGGTCTCGAGAACACCGTGTACATCACCATCATCGGTCTGGCGATCGGTCTCCTGATCGGTATCTTGTGCGCAATCGTGAGGGCGTTCCACGATCTCCGTGGCAGGTTCAAGATCCCCAACGCGATCGCGAAGGTGTACATCACCGTCATACGCGGTACGCCTATCCTGGTCCAGCTGCTGATCATCTACTTCGTGGTGTTCGCATCGTCGGGTCTGAACTCGATATTGATCGCAGGTATCGCTTTCGGAATCAATTCGGGAGCGTATGTGGCGGAGATCGTCCGTGCCGGAATCAACGCGGTGCCCAAGGGACAGCTGGAGGCCGCGGAGAGTCTGGGAATGACATTCAATATGGCCATGCTCTCGGTCATCCTGCCGCAGGCGTTCAGGAACATCCTGCCTGCGCTGTGCAACGAAGGAATATCCCTGCTGAAGGAGACCTCGATCGCGGGATACATCGGAATCATCGATGTTACCAAGGCGGCCATGCTTATCAGGGCGCAGACTTACAGCGCATTCGTGCCGCTGATCGGTGTGGCGCTGATCTATCTGGTGATAGTCCTGATTCTTCAGTATCTTGTCGGAAGATTGGAGAGGAGGTTGAACAATGCCTACAGATGAAGTTTTGCTTGATATCAAGGACCTGCACATGTACTTCGGCGACCTGGAGGTCCTGAAGGGCATAACGACGCAGGTCAGGAGAGGAGAGGTCGTAGCAGTGGTAGGTCTCTCGGGATGCGGTAAATCCACGTTCCTGAGATGCATCAACCTCCTGGAGACCCCCACGTCGGGAACGATCCTGTTCGAAGGGACGAACACCCTCGACGGATCGGTCACCCCTAATAAGCTGAGGGAGAAGATCGGGATGGTGTTCCAATCGTTCAACCTCTTCCCGAACATGACCGTGAAGAAGAACATCATGCTCGCGCCGGTTAAGCTGAAGGTGATGACTGAGGAGGAGGCCTCGGCAAGAGCGGACGAGCTCCTTAAGAGAGTAGGCCTGGCGGACAAGGCGGACACCTATCCGATGAAACTGTCGGGAGGACAGCAGCAGCGTGTGGCCATAGCGCGTGCGCTTGCAATGAATCCCGATGTGATGCTCTTCGACGAGCCCACGTCCGCGCTGGACCCGATGATGGTAGGGGAGGTCCTGAACATCATCAGGGACCTCGCCGACACGGGTATGACCATGGTCGTGGTCACCCATGAGATGGGATTCGCCAGAGAGGTCGCCGACCGCGTCATGCTCTTCCAGGGCGGAGTGGTCGAGGCCGACTGCACTCCGGAGGAGTTCTTCGGAGACAACGGCAATCCGCATGTGAAGGAGTTCCTTTCGCACCTTCTATGAAACGATTTCCCGGCCCCTGTCCAAGGGGGTCGGGTCTCTCTTACAGAATTAGAACAGAATGTGAAGGATGCCCCGGCCCTTCGCGTATGCTTCGGACCAGGATTATTGTTATTATAAAGGTTCAGCAGATCCTGGGAATCGGATCTCCGGCAGGTGCCTCGAGAATCCTCTTTCCGCCGATCTCTGTTCTGAGGACCACTCTCTCGGGGCCCTCGGTGGCGTATCCGATGATCGCTGCATTCTTCCCTTCGGGTGTCCTCCTCAGGGTCTTCAAGACCTCTTCGGCCATCTCAGGCACGACTCCGATGATCGCCTTTCCTTCGTTGCCGATGCTCAGGGGGTCGATACCGAGCAGGTCGCATCCGTTCACAACGGCGTCCCTCAGGGGGATCGCGGAATACTCGATGTCCATTCCGATGTGCGACTTGGAGCACCACTCGTTCAGCGTGTTGGCCAGTCCTCCGCGGGTCGGGTCCTTCATGGCCACGATACCGCCGGTCTTCAGTCCCTCTGCGATCATCTTGTTCAGCGGAGCGACATCGCTCTGGACCTCGGCCTCGAAGCCGTATCCCTCGCGGAATGACAGCAGGGCCACACCGTGGTCTCCCAGGTATCCCGACGCGATGATCGCATCCCCGGGTTTCAGGTTGGAATCGGTGCACCACCTGTGGTCGACTTTCCTGTACTCCGCCGCCTTGGCGAGGTCGGAATCCAGGTACGGCGATCTCTTTCCGACCGCCGATGTGGACATGACCATCTGGTCGACAGCACCGGACTCCACGACCTTGGTGTCGCCGGTGACTATCGGAACGCCGCAGTCCGCCGCGGTCTTCCCCATGCTCTCCATGACCTTGTCCACGATATCGATGTCCAGGCCCTCCTCGATGATGACCGAGCAGGCCAAGGCTATCGGCGAGGCGCCCATGACGGAGATGTCGTTGACCGTTCCCGAGACGGAGATCTTACCGATATCCCCTCCGGGGAAGAACAGGGGCTTCACCGTGTGGCCGTCGATGGTGAAAACAACGTCATCGACGACAGCTGAATCATCCATGGAATCCAACGGCACTTCAGCCTTCATCTTGGGGAAGTGACTTGTGATATGCTTGCCGAGGAACTCCTGCATGAGCTCTCCTCCAGCACCGTGATTCATGATCACCTTGGACATGCCTCGGTCATCGGCGAGGTCGGATATAGGTGTTGCCACGCATCCGGACAGCACCTGCATCGAACGTTTGAGTGTTACGGGACACACCCTTTCGTAACATCCAGTAACACTTTTATGACAATTTTTATTACTAAAACAGGCACTGCACCTTGTATGCGGAGGATAGCCGTCTACGGAAAGGGAGGGATAGGCAAATCGACCACCTCATCCAACATCTCAGATGCGTTGGCCGAGTCCGGGCTGTGCGTTATGCAGATCGGGTGCGACCCCAAGGCCGATTCCACCGGGCTCCTGACCGGACGTCCGATACCGACCGTCCTTGACACCATGAGGGACAACAGCGACAGGACTCTGGAGGACATGGTCCACGAAGGGTCCAACGGCGTCCTGTGCGTGGAATGCGGAGGGCCCCGTCCCGGCACCGGCTGTGCCGGCAGAGGAATAATCGCGGCCTTCCAGGAACTCGACCGCCTGGAGGCCATAGACGTCTACAGGCCGGACGTGATAATCTATGATGTGCTGGGCGACGTCGTCTGCGGAGGGTTCGCCATGCCAATCCGCAACGGATACGCCCGCGACGTGTTCGTGGTGACCTCCGGGGAGAGGATGTCCCTCTATGCGGCCAACAACATTGCCACCGCGGTGAAAGATTTCCGTAGGGACGGGTACGCCCGTCTGGACGGGCTCATACAGAACTCCAGGGGCGTCGAGGACGAGGATTCTCTCATAGACGAGGCCGCACGGAGGATGGGTTCCGAGGTGGTCTTCAGGCTGCCGAGGTCCGCGACCGTCCAGGAGTGTGAGAAGATGAACAGGACCGTCGTCTCGGGGGCACCGGATTCCGTGATGGCATCCAGCTACCGGGAACTGGCCAAACTCGTTTACGATCGTTCGGAGAACATCTCCGGCGGATTGAGATTTGATGATTGCACAGGATGTGATGATTGTGAGTAAGGGAATCATGATAGTAGGATACGGAACAAGGAAAGGGAACCTCGAGGAGGTCCTACAGAAGCAGGCCGCCAGGCTCAGATGTAGAGGTTGGGAGAACGTCGCCGTGGCGTATTTCAGGGTGTCGTCCCCGACGATTCCGGAGGCCGTGAGGGAACTTGTTTCCAAAGGTGCGGACGAGATTGTCGCCATACCCTACTACATAGCCGAGGGCACGCTCACCAAGGAGCTGATCCCGGAGAAGCTCGGCATCAAGGACGACTGCGGTTACGCCGATGTCGACGGGAAGAAGGTCCTTATCCATGTGGCGCCCGCATTCGGATACAGCTTCGACCTCACGGGAATAATCTGCGACAGGATCGCGGATGCCGGAGGGGACCGCGACTGCGGGGTGCTCGTCCTAGGCCACGGCACCAGACATCTCTCCCTGTCCAACATGTTCGTGGTGAAGAAGAACGCCGAGAGGCTGCATGCACTCGGTTTCAAGCATGCGACATACGCATTCAACGAGTTCTGCGAGCCCACGATAAAGGATGCGCTTGACCGTCTGGAGAAGGAAGGTGTCGATAGGATAGTGGCAATACCCCTGTTCATAGCGATGGGCCTGCATCTCGGCGAGGAGATCCCGGAGCAGCTGGGCATCCCCGCTTACAACGACGGTGGGGAGATTGCGGTCAACGGCAGGAAGATCCAACTATGCTACACGCGCCCCATGGAATGCGATCCGCGCCTGACCGACAACATCGAAAGGAAGGCCAGACACTATCTGGGCGATTGATATGAGGGTCCTGCTCCTTGACATGACCCACGGAGGCCAGGTGCTGGCCCCTCTGTTCAAGGCCGAAGGCTGCGAGGTGCACGTATGCGATGTGTACGGGATCGCTCCGGAGACCATGCTGGAAGGTCTTAGGGAGAAGGGCGTCCATGTGACGGTCGGCAGGCCGGAGCCTGGGCATTACGACCTCGTCTCCATGCCCTGCCATTGCCCTGACTCATTCCTAGAGGGATGCACCTACGATGAGCGCATATGGTATTCACAGGCGGTGAACCGCTTCATCGACGACAGGAGGTTCAGGATCGAGGTCACCGGTGTCAAGGGCAAGACCAGCACATGCTACCTCATTGCGCACATCCTGGCGCATGCCGGGAAGAAGGTCTATCTCAGGTCCTCCCGCGGTTCGGGACCATACACGAAGGAGGGCCACAGGATCGACGTGCTCAAGAGCATCGCACCACCCTATCTGCTGGACCTCCCGGAAGGGGATTATGATGTGATGGTCTGCGAGGTATCGCTCGGAGGATCGGGCAAGGCGGACATCACCTGCATAACGAACCTTGTCGAGGATTACGGCATAGCGAAGAGGACCAGGTCCGCGCACGAGGCCAAGAAGGACATCCTCTCGGACGGCATCAACATCGTCCTGGAATCCGAGAAGGACGTTTGGTCTGCATACGGGAAGCCGCTCAGGACCTGTGGCAGGAAGGTGACCATCACCGGATCACCCGTCTTCGGAAGTCCTGCGGAGGCAACGGTGGAATACAAGGGAACGCACAAGGTATCGTTCAATCCGGATTATCTGTGCCTCCAGTACCTGGAGGCCATGGATATGGCCTTGGAGGTCGCCGATGCGATGGACATACCTGCGGAAGCGGTACTGGATGCGCTGTCCTCGTTCGACGGTGTCCCCGGCAGAGGGGAGATCCGTATCGAGAACGGAAGAAGGTTCGTCATCGAGCATAATCCCGGGATATCCCACATGAGCGTCAGGCGCACACTGGAGACTCTGAAGGCCATGGACTGCCTCGAAGGGGCGGTCTTGGTGATCGACCCCGTGTCCAAGAAGGTCTGCGACAAGCTCGATAAGGATCTGATAGCCGATGTGGCACAGGAGTACGGCGTCCGTCTCATCATCACTGCCGGCGACGGTTCGGAGCCGGAGATCCCGGAGGGCGAAGGGACTGTCATCCGCATGATCAAGGAAGGGTACCAATGAGCAACGTGTTCCATCCCCGTCCCAATCCCATCGTGGCCGCCATGTACACCGCCAGGGACATGGATGTGGATGTTATCGTCATGCACGGGCCGGCAGGTTGCTCGTTCATGGCATCAAGGCCGTTGGAGAACGCTGGCGTCCATGTGGTCACATCCTCGATGAAGGACAGCGACCTCATCTTCGGCGGGGCGCCCTCCCTGGAGAGGACGCTGAAGGATGCCAAAGAAAGGTTCTCTCCGAGGACGATGGCCGTGATAGGGACATGTGCAAGCACGATCATCGGGGACGACATCAAGGCGGTCATAGGCAGGGTGGATCTTGGGGACACCAGGTGCTTCGCAATAGACTGCCACGGATGCCTTGAGAACAACACGGAAGGTGCCATCCGCGCATTGAAGGCGGGTGCTCAGGCAGGGATCATCCCTAAGGAGGAGGCGGATCGCCAGACAGCGCTGCTGAAGGCGGCGACCGCCCTGGAGAGGAAGAGGGGGATGACTGTCAGACCATACTTGTCGCCTGCGGAGAGCCCGACCAAGCTGGCGGTATGCAGGAGGATAGGGGATATTCTCTCGTCGGGCGGGAAGGTCGCGGTCGTCATGATCGCCAAGAAGGAGCTGGCATACCGTTTCGCGGACATGTTCGAGGCGGTGGATTCAGCCAGAAGGGAGCTGGGCGGGAGCACGTTCCTCGTAGGGAATCTCGATCCTGACAAGGGGCTGCCGAGGATCAGGGGATACTGCAGGGACATAATTACAGACCTGGAGGCCAAGGGTGTGACCCTGGACAGGGTCATCGGCGGGCTCGACGAGTACGCGGTGATCGGCGACGAGATTCACGATGCGGTCAGGGGATACGGACCCGACCTTACCGTTCTGCTGGGGATATGCCACAGCTACCCTGAATTGGATGAGGACTGCATCCTCGTCACAGATCAACCACGCGAGCTGAAGAACTACCTGGACCAGGGCCTGACGGCGGTGGGCGAGGCCGGTAGCCACAGCATGGTGATGGGCGCCACCAGCATAGTGACGCTGGAGACGGCGCAGACCCTCAGGGAGCTGATCGGTTGAAGGGATTCGTCATCGCAGGCACCGGGAGCGGCGTCGGCAAGACCTCGGTGACCACAGGCATAATGTCACTGTTGTCCAAGAGATACAGGGTACAGGGTTACAAGGTAGGTCCCGATTTCATAGATCCGATGTACCATTCGGCGGCCACCGGCCGTCCCTCGAGGAACCTGGACTCCTTCATGATGGACGATGATACGATCCGCAACCTGGTCGGGTACAGTTCCAAGGATGCGGATATCTGCGTAATAGAAGGGGTCCGCGGACTGTACGAGGGTCTCTCCGGGGATTCGGACATAGGGTCCACGGCGTACATAGCGAAGCTTCTCGATCTCCCGGTGGTCCTGGTGGTGGATGCAGGGTCCCTCACGCGCAGCACCGCTGCGATCGTTAACGGATTCAGGGCATTCGATCCGGACATCAGGATCGCAGGCGTGATACTCAACAAGGTGTCAGGCCCCCAGCATTCGGACAAGCTGGACGTGGCGATGTCAGCATACTGCAGCGATGTGGAGGTGGTCGGCAAGATACGCAAGGACAGGGATAACGCCCTGGGCCAGAGGCACCTCGGTCTGAACACCGTCCTCGATCCGGAGCGCAGCGGGATAGCGTCTTTGGAGAGGCTGGTGGAAGGGCTGGATCTGGACGTCCTGATGGGCATAGCGGAGTCCACCGATCCGTGTCTTCCGTCGCACTGTCCCTATCATGAGGATGACGTGTCCGCGGACATAGCAGTCCCTTATGACGATGCCTACTGCTTCTATTACAGGGAGAACCTGGAATGCCTGGAGGCATCAGGTTTCAGGGTGAGGAGGTTCAGTCCCATCGCCGGCGACCCGCTCCCGGATGCCGATGCGGTCTACCTGGGCGGGGGATACCCCGAGCTCCATGCGGAGGCCATCTCCTCCAACAGCGATTTCCTCGAGGGGGTCAGGAACATGTCCCTGGAGGGGAAGCCGGTCCTGGGGGAGTGCGGAGGGCTCATGAGCATGTGCTCCAAGATGGTGGACAAGGAAGGGAAGGCGCACGAGATGATCGGCATATTCGGATGCGATTCGGTGTTCGTGAACAAGCGTCACGGGCCGACATACGTCATGGCGGACCCGACCCCCGACAATCCGCTTTTCCACGGGAGCGTCCGCGCCCACGAGTACCATTATTCCGAGGTGATCCCGGGGGATGGTGCGGTATTCGGTTTCGATGTGAGGCGCGGTGCCGGTATCGACGGGAGGAGGGACGGCCTCACCGTCCGCAATTCTCTGGGCACGTACATGCATCAGCATGCCCTGTCATCCGACGATTGGGCGAAGGGTTTCAGGGACGGCCTCCGGTGATCCCGGGGCCGTCGCCTTTGCCAAAATGATATAACCATCCGACGTGTAATCTCGGATGGCCCTATGGGGTAGTCTGGATATCCTGTCGGTCCTCGACACCGCTGAGCTGGGTTCGAATCCCAGTAGGGCCACCATCAGTTCTCCGCAGGTGCGGTCTGCACAGGTTCCTTCTTCTTGGATCTCTTCTCGCCGGGGTATTTCCTGTCGTACAGGAGCGCGGCCAGCAGCACGACGAAGCATGAGCCGGCGTTGTGGACGATGGCACCGGTGGTGGGGTTGAGTATCCCCATGACGGATGCGATGATCGCCACGAAGTTGATGCACATCGATATGGTGATCGCGATCTTGATGGTGGACGTCGTGGCATTGGACAGCCATTTCAGGTAGGGCACCTTGGAGATGTCGTCCGTCATCAGTGCGACGTCGGCAGCGTCGATTGCGATGTTGCTCCCCATCGCACCCATGGCGACTCCGACGTCCGCGATCTTCAGCGCAGGAGCATCGTTGACTCCGTCGCCGATCATGCAGACCTTGCCGTTGGATCTAAGGGATTCCACACCGGACACCTTGTCCTCGGGCAGCAGCTCCGCCCTGACCTCGTCGATTCCGATCCTGGCTGCGAGGTGCTCCGCGGTCTCTTTCTTGTCGCCTGTGAGCAGGACGGTCCTCACGCCCATGCTCTTCAGTTCGGAGACGACCTGTCTGGATTCGTCTCTGACGACGTCCGAGAGGGATATGGCCCCGATGATCCTTCCTTCGGTGCCTACGAGCACCGTGCCCTTCCCTTCGGAGGAGTAGTCCGTGATCAGGGAGTGGACCTTGTCCTCGACGGCGATGCCGGACTCCTTCATGAAGGCCTCGTTGCCGAGACGGTACTCCTTGCCGTCGACTGTAGCCACCACTCCTCTACCGGCGGACATCGAGAACGACGACACGTCCGTGCGGCTCAGTCCGAGTTCGTCGGACCTCCTGACGATGGCCTTTCCGAGAGGATGCTCGCTCCTCGCTTCCGCGGACGCGGCGACCCTGAGGAGATCGTGCGCGGACATCTCGTTGAACGGTGTGACGTCTGATACCTGGAGCGTTCCGTGGGTGAGGGTACCGGTCTTGTCGAACGCGATGGTCTTCACCGCACCCATGTTCTCCAGTGCCTCTCCCGATTTGATTATCACTCCGTGCTTGGTGGCCTGTCCGATACCGGCGATGATGGCAGTGGGTGTGGCAAGCACGAGTGCGCAGGGACAGAACACCACCAGTACGGTAACGGCACGGACGATGTCGTTGGTGACGAAGTAGGCTGCGATGGCGATCAGCGCGGCGATGGGGACGAGCCAGCTGGCCCACCTGTCCGCTATGCGCTGCGTGGGGGCCTGCCTGTTCTCCGCATCCTCGACCATCTTGACGAGCTTCTGCAGGGAGCTGTTCTCGCCGGTCTTTGTGACCTCGATATCGATGGAACCGAAGCGGTTGATGGTACCGCTGTACACGGTGTCCCCGGGGACCTTGTCCACAGGGAGGCTCTCCCCGGTCATGGTGGATTGGTCGATGGACGTCTCCCCCTTGATCACCGTTCCGTCTAGCGGAACGGTCTCTCCTGGAACGATCCTCACGATATCGCCCTTGGCGATCTCGGAGACAGGGATAGTGGATTCCTTGCCGTCCCTGATGACCCTGGCCGTCTCCGGGACCATGGAGGCCAGCTCCTTGATCCCCTTCTTGGCGCGTTCGGTGGTCATATCCTCGAGGATGGCACCGATCTCCATGATGAATGCGACCTCTCCCGCGGCGAACAGGTCGCCGATCAGTAGTGCCGCGATCATCGCGATGGTGATCAGCAGTGCGGAGGAGATCTTGCTGATACCCTTGTTGTAGATTATACGCCAGACCGATAGGTAGAGCAGCGGAAGTCCGCATATGATGACGCAGACCCATGCCAGCTGGGCCCCTTCGGGCACGTCCATCGTCGGCAGCACGAACGACAGTAGGAGGAAGACACCTCCGATGAGTGTCGCCGGCAGCCTTGCCAGGACGTCGTTGACGCGTTTGATTATCCCTGTGTCCATGATTCTCATCATAGTTAGCGAGGATATAACGTTATCGAACAAAATGTTCGGTAACGGATGATTTGTAATGTAATGGTCCGACAACAGTTAAAAATCACAACCGATACAGAGAACCGATGGATCGCCGCCAGATCAAGACTAGGAAGGCAGTATACGACGCCTTCACGGATCTCCTCAGCATGAAGCCCTATTCGGAGATAACCATCCAGGACATCATCGACGAGGCCAACATAGGCAGGAGCACGTTCTACGCTCATTTCGAGACGAAGGACGACCTGCTCGACGTCCTCTGCAGGGAGATATTCGAACATGTCTTCTCAGAGCACCTGTCGGTGGAATCCAGCCACGATTTCTCCAAGGAATCCGGTCTCGAGCACGAGCTCGCCCATATCCTGTACCATCTGGGGGACAACAGGGCGTATATCTCCGGGATCCTCAACAGCGACGGCGGAGAGGTGTTCATGCGCTACTTCAGGGGGCATCTGAGGGAGATGTTCGAGAAGGAGGTCACCAACTGCCCCGAGGACATCCCCCGCGACTACTATCTCAACCATCTGGTCAGCGGATTCTCCGAGACGGTCAGATGGTGGATGTTCAGCGACGTGTCCCCTGAGGAGATGGTCCGCTACTACTGCAGGCTCTACCTGGGCTGAAGGGTCGGCCGACCTTTTTCCGACATTCCAAGCTTCGTTGGGATATCCAATATGCTTACCTTTCGCATTTATAAACCGACCTTGGATTAATCATCCAAGGTGCCGAAAATGGATGAGGAGACCGTAACCGCAGAGCATTGGAGCATTTAGCGATTCGCGGCAAACGAAGCAGTTCCGTTCCCCGATGGCCCTTCACGGGCTGTCGGGCGGACACATTTTACCGGGTGGCAGTCCGTTCTTCAAAAAGGATGCATGACAGGCCACCTGTTCAGAGGTGCATCAGGGGTCAAATTAACATATAAAGACAGCCAATCACGAATCCATATGGACAAGGATCGCCGCGAAAGAAGGGTCGAGGCCATCGACAACAGCATCAACACCGTGGCGGAGATCATACCCTACAAGGGCAAGCAGAGGAACCGTCAGCTGAAGGAGATGGACGCCAAGATCGTACAGCATTTCCCGGTCTTCGTCGGGGTATGCATCGCGTTCTGGATTTTCGCGATATTCTTCATGGAGGAGTTCACTCTCCAGAACATCATCAAGATCCTGTGCGTGGTGTTCATCGCTGGGTTCACGGTGATCGGAACACCCATCTTCTTCCTGATGGCGGACGGGGTGTTCCCCAAATGGATACTCCTTGTGGATGCCGCAGTGTTCTCGGGGATAGCAGCCCTGTACGGCCATCTGACCGGGCACGCCCTCTTCCAGCAGGCCGTGGGCGTCTTCCTCGCCAAGGCCGGGATAGTCCTGGACGGATTCGGTCTGGCGATGACGTCATGGCTGATCATGATGCTCATCATCCTGTTCGCTATAATCGGCGTGATGTACGTCCTGTCGGCATACCTCAGGAAGTTCTTCCCGAGGGTGTTCCTCGGACTGTACATCCACTCCAGGCAGGGCATTAGGGCAGGGACGGAGAAGTTCTTCGCCATACCGGACATCATCGATGTGAAGGATGTGATCCTGGACCCGTCCATCGACCGCAGCAGGTACAACACCCCTGTGGCCCTCAAACTCGCGATATACATCGTCCTCTGCGGACTGCTGGTATCATCGTATCTGTTCCTCAACCCCGTGTTCCTGGAGACCATGAGCACCGAGGACATGTCGGCCATAATGGTCATGCTGTCTGTCTTCCTGCCGACGCTGATAGTCCCGTGGCAGATCGTCGCCGACCTCAACGCCAGGGTCGTCTCCGATGCTCCCCGCGACTATTATCTGTGGACCGGGGCCAAGAAGACGTTGATGGGATTCTTCCTCGCGTTGGCGGTGTTCCTGACGATGTTCCTCATAGCGCTGAGCTACGGACATTCCGTTTGGGACATGCTGCTGAACTACGCCTACTACCTGGTGCCGCTGATATGCATCTCGCAGATGTTCGCGATGGTCTACGCCAACAACTTCGTCGAGGACATGAAGGAGCAGATCACCGCGGACTTCCAGGAAGGCAAGGCCGCTGCGGACGAATGAGAAGGGATCGGGACCCCCGTCCGAGGGCCCCGTTGCTATAATCAGTTTCCGGGGTATGTCAGCAAGGAGAACACGTCGTATCCTTTGAACTTCTCCCTGCCCTTGAGACCGGCGAGCTCGATGACGAATCCGAGCCTGACGACCTTTCCGCCCTCCCTCTCGATCAGCTTGATGATCGCTTCGGTTGTTCCGCCGGTGGCGATGAGGTCGTCGATGATGACCGCCCTCTGGCCGGGCTTGATGGCGTCCTTGTGCATCTCGATGGTCGCTGTTCCGTACTCGAGGTCGTAGTCCTCGGAGATGACCTCCCTGGGGAGCTTTCCCTTCTTGCGGGCGAGGATGAATCCCTTGCCCATCTTGTACGCTACGGGCGCTCCGAAGAGGAATCCGCGGGACTCGGATCCGACGACGACGTCGAAGTCCAGGTCCTTGAGGTTGTCCACGAGCATGTCTATGGCGAGCCTGAGCCCTTCCGGGTCCTGCAGGATCGTGGTGATGTCCCTGAACATGATCCCCTCTTTCGGGAAATCGGGGATCGTGGTGACATAGTCTTCCAACTGTTTCATGTCTGGAACATCGTTTACTGTGTATAAAAATCACAGATATTTGCGGTTGCGGATGATCATGGTCGCGGATGCCGCTATCATCACCGCTATTATGCAAACGGCGGTTAACGTCACGTCCTCGGTGAATCCGTAGATGAATCCGCATGCTCCGATGCCCGCGAGGAGGACGCCGCCCATGATGGCCCCGTCCACTGCGGACGGTCCCCCGGTCTCCTTGGAGTCGTCGCGGATGTAGAACGATACGGCGAAGTACACCCCAGACACGATAAGGATGGTGTAGACCGCGAAGAGGAATCCGAACTTGTAGCCTGTGATCGCACCCGCCACCAGCGCTATAGCGAACGCTATGCCGGTAATGGTGTTCCACTTCTTGGTCTCCTGGTCGGGCTCCATGCCGGTCAATCCATGTCATGGATGATAATGGTGTCGGGCTCAGGAGGTCTTGGCATGTTCCTTCTCGTACTTGTTGCAGGCTTTGTTGCAGACATATGCGACAATAACGAGGAAGACCACCCCGACCATGATCGGCGCGAATATGAACGTCCACGGCTGGGGAGTGAGCATTGCCGCCAGCGCGGTCGCTCCTCCCGGAGGATGGACGCAGTTCAGCAGCACCATGACGACAAGGGAGAGCATCACGGCTATCGCGCAGGAATACCATTCGGTCCCCAGGAGGTACTGCGTCCCCCATCCGACTATCGCGGAGGACACCTGTCCCACTATCGCCGCCTTCGGCGCGGCAGCAGGGGCCTTCGGGAGGCCGAACAGAGTGACGGCGGTGGACCCCAGCGAAGCTATCAGAAGGGGAAGATCCCAGAATGCCCAGAGGACACCGAGGAAGCCTATCCCCACGAAGCATCCGGCGGTGCGGATCATCTGCGGCCCAGTGAAACGTTCCTTGACGCCCTTGAGATATTCCATGCCATGGCCGATGGCCTACGGCCTATATACGTTGGGGAGTATCCGAGCGGAAACCATGCGGAGCTACCAGCGCTCGCTCTGTATCAATATCTATTATATGTAAGGATTAATCGGACTAATGCCTAGCAGCAGGTTCAGAGCCGTCGATGAAGCGTTCAGGAAGATGCCGATCTCGGTGGACCCCCCGGCGGGAGCCACCTCCGAGTACTACGGATGCAACGTCTTCAATAGGAAGGCCATGAGGGAGTACCTCTCCGAGGACACCAGGCGCAGGATCTACGAGTCCAGCGAGCAGGGCGTCACATTGGACAGGGAGACCGCGGAGGCCGTGGCTGCTGGTCTGAAGAAGTGGGCCATGGCCAAAGGCGCCACCCACTACACGCACTGGTTCCAGCCTCTGACAGGCGGTACCGCCGAGAAGCACGTATCCTTCATCGAGCCCTTCGGAAAGGGCGAGGCCATCGAGGAGCTGACAGGGAAGCTGCTCTGCCAGCAGGAGTCCGACGCGTCGTCTTTCCCCAACGGGGGCCTCAGGAACACCTTCGAGGCCAGGGGATACACCGCATGGGACCCGTCATCCCCTGCGTTCATCATCGCGGACACCCTGTGAATACCTACCATTTTCATATCATACAACGGGGAGGCCCTGGATTACAAGGCGCCACTCCTCAGGTCGGAGATTGCCGTCGGCAAGGCTGCGGAGGACCTCCTCAAGTATTTCGGCATCGAGAACGACATGGTCGTTTCGTACCTCGGATGGGAGCAGGAGTACTTCCTCGTGGATTCCGCTCTGTACCCCCTCCGTCCCGACCTCATCATGGTCGACAGGACGCTCATCGGCCACAACGCGGCCAGGAACCAGCAGCTGGAGGACCACTACCTGGGATCGATCCCGGAGAGGGTGCTAGCCTTCATGAGGGATCTGGAGTTCGAATGCTACAAGCTCGGAATCCCCGTCAAGGCCAGGCACAACGAGGTCGCCCCCAACCAGTTCGAGATCGCCCCCGTGTACGAGGCGGCGAACCTCGCCAACGACCACAACCTCCTGCTGATGGCGATGATGAAGAAGGTCTCCGAGAGGCACGGTTTCAAGGTGCTGTTCCACGAGAAGCCCTTCGCAGGCGTCAACGGGTCCGGAAAGCACTGCAACTGGTCCATCGGCACTGTCTCGGGCATAGGATTGTTCACACCCGGCAAGACGGATACCGAGAACCTGATGTTCCTGTTGTTCGTCGTCAACGTGCTGAAGGCGGTGTACGACAACAACGCGCTGCTCAAGGCATCCGTCCTCACAGCGACGAACGCCCACAGGCTCGGAGCCAACGAGGCTCCTCCCGCGATCATATCCGCATTCCTGGGAGACCAGCTGGTCCAGGCGTTCGAGGACCTCCTCAACAGCAAGGACATGGTCAAGCTGAAGGGCAAGACATCGTACAGCCTCAACATCCCCCAGGTCCCGGAGCTCCTGCTGGACAACACCGACAGGAACAGGACCTCGCCGTTTGCATTCACAGGGAACAGGTTCGAGTTCAGGGCCGTCGGATCATCCGCGAACTGCTCCAATGCAGTGGCAACGCTCAACACCATCGTCGCAGACCAGCTGAAGGTCTTCAAGGAGGCGGTGGACAAGAGGGTCGCATCCGGAACCCCTCTGATGCAGGCCATCCTCGACGAGACCCGCGAGGTGTACAGGGCATCCAAGAACATCTGCTTCGACGGTAACGGATACTCCGACGAGTGGAAGGCCGAGGCCGCGAGGCGCGGTCTGGACTGCGAGACATCCGTCCCCAAATCCTACGACATCCTCGTGGACCCAAGACCATCGCCCTCTACAAGAGGACCGGCGTCATGACCGAGGCGGAGCTGGAGGCCAGGAAGGACACCTTCTGCGACATCTACAGCAAGAAGGTGGAGATCGAGGCTAGGATCCTGGCGGACCTGACGGCCAACCACATCATGCCCATCGCGATCCATTACGAGTCGAGGCTCCTCGACAACGTGTCCAAGATGAAGAACGTCTTCCCCGACGACAGCTTCGCAGAGCTCTGCAAAGGGGAGCTCGATATGATCAGGACGCTCGCGGAGCACCTGTCCGTCCTCCGCGTCCTCTCCGAGGAGATGGAGGCCGAGTGCGACAGGGCGAACACCTTCGAGGACGATTCCGAGAAGGCCAACGCGTACCGCGACCGCGTGGTCCCGTACCTCGACAGGATCAGGGTTTTGGTCGATGATCCAGAGATGATCGTGGACGACGAGATGTGGCCTCTCCCGAAGTACCGCGAGCCGCTCTTCATAAGGTGAGCCAGCACCTATCCTGAAACCTCTTCCATCCTTTTCGATGCAACCGATGGTTACATAGCTTAAATTTATATAGAAGAACAAACTTTATCCGTTCAGTCATTCCGGATACGGAATATATTGGAGGAAAGAAAATGGGAATGGGTAACGCCCCCGTCATCATCCTTAGAGAAGGAACAAAGAGGGAGAAGGGAAAGGACGCTCAGATGAACAACATCGCAGCGGCCGTCGCCATCTCCGGAGCAGTCAAGAGCAGCCTGGGACCCAGGGGAATGGACAAGATGCTTGTCGATTCCATGGGAGATGTCATCATCACCAACGATGGAGTCACCATCCTCAAGGAGATGGATGTGCAGCACCCCGCAGCCAAGATGCTCGTCGAGGTCGCAAAGACACAGGATGCCGAGGTCGGGGACGGAACGACAACATCCGTCGTCCTCGCAGGAGAGCTCCTCAAGAAGGCGACCGACCTCATCGATGCCAACGTGCACCCCACCATCATCGCAAAGGGATACAGGATGGCCAACGAGAAGGCCCAGGAAGTCCTGGACGACATCGCCATGAAGGTCTCGATCGATGACACGAAGACACTGAAGCTCATCGCAGAGACCGCAATGATCTCCAAGCAGGTCAACCAGTCCAAGGAGCTGTTCGCAGACCTCGTCGTCGATGCCATCAAGACCATCGCCGACAAGAAGGGCAACGGCTATGAGATCGACCTCAAGAACATCACCACTGTCAAGAAGGCAGGGGCCAACATGGAGGACACCGAGATCGTCAAGGGACTCGTCATCGACAAGGAGCCTGTCCAGCTGAACATGGAGAAGGTCGTCAAGAAGGCCAAGATCGCCCTGATAGACTCCGCATTCGAGGTCAAGAAGACCGAGATCGACGCGAAGATCCAGATCAACGACCCCTCGCAGCTCAGCGCATTCGTCAAGGAAGAGGAGAACATGCTCAAGAGGATGGTCGACAAGGTCGTCGAGAGCGGTGCCAACGTCGTCTTCTGCCAGAAGGGAATCGACGACCCCGCACAGCACATGTTCACCAAGGCAGGCATCTACGCATGCAGGCGTGTCAAGAAGTCCGACATGGAGAGGCTCGCCAAGTCCACCGGTGCCAGCATCATCAACAACATCAACGACCTCGACAAGTCCGATCTCGGATACGCCGACTGCGTCGAGCTGAAGAAGGTCGGAGAGGAGCAGATGACGTTCATCTCCGGACTCAAGGACCCCAAGACCGTCACCATCCTCGTAAGGGGAGGAACCACCCACGTCGCAGACGAGGTGGAGAGGTCTCTCGTCGACGCATGGTCCGTCGTCAAGGTCGCGATCGAGGACGGAAAGATGGTCACCGGAGGAGGATCCACTGCAATGGAGATCGCAATGCAGCTCCGTGACTACGCCCAGTCCGTCGGCGGAAGGGAGCAGATCGCCATCGAGGCGTTCGCTTCCGCTATGGAGGTCATCCCCTCCACGCTCGCCGAGAACGCAGGTCAGGACCCCATCAACACGCTGATCGAGATGAGGAAGCAGCACAAGGGCAAGAAGGTCTACGCAGGATTCAACCCCTACACCGGAAAGGTCGAGGACATGAAGAAGCTCAACGTCATCGAGCCCTACAGGATCGGAAAGCAGGCGATCAACTCCGCCACCGATGCTGCGGTCATGATCCTCAGGATCGACGATGTCATCGCTGCTGCGACGCACAGCGGTCCCGGACCCCAGGACATGCCCGACATGAACGACATGATGTAAACAGATTGAACAAACAGGGGGGTAAAACCCCCTCTTACTTATCCAAATGCACTACAGAAGGTAAACGGATGACTGGTAAGTCTAAAGAGCAGAAGACGGAGGAATCCTCCAAGGAAGAGGTCGAGATCGTCGAAGAGGAGCCCAAAGTGGATCCCCTCAAGGAGGCTCAGGACCAGGCCGAGAAGTATCTCGACATGGCGAGGAGGCTCCAGGCGGACTTCGACAACTACCGCAAGAGGACTCGGCGCGAGAACGAGGAGTTCAGGAAGTACGCGTGCTCCGGAATCGTGACGGAGCTGCTGACCATCGTTGACGACCTGGACCGTGCATTGGAGCACTCCAAGGAGGATGACGACCTGGTCGTCGGAATCCGCGGCGTCAGGACGAATCTGATGAAGGTCCTCGAGAGCAACGGAGTGCAGGAGATCCCTGCCGAAGGCAAGTTCGACCCCAACTACCACGAAGCATTGTGCACCGTGGACGGGGACGAGGACGATCAGATAGCAGAGGTGTTCCAGAAGGGGTACACCCTGAACGGGAAAGTGATCAGGTTCACTAAAGTGAAAGTGACCAAGAAAACGGCTTAAATTAAAGGAAGGTGAGCAAGTATGTCAAGAATCATCGGAATTGATTTAGGAACAAGCAATTCGGCCGCCTCCATCATGGAGGGAGGAAGGCCGACTATGATCCCCAGCGCAGAGGGGACGAGCGTCGGAGGAAAGTCCTTCCCTTCGTACGTAGCATTCACAAAGGACGGACAGCTCCTCGTCGGAGAGCCCGCCAGGAGACAGGCCGTCACCAACCCCGACGGTACGATCAAGAACGTCAAGAGGAAGATGGGAGGAAACGAGAAGGTCACCGCCCTCGGCAAGGAGTACACTCCCCAGCAGATCTCCGCATTCATCCTCCAGAAGATCAAGAAGGACGCCGAGTCCTACCTCGGAGAGACTGTGGATAAAGCAGTCATCACAGTGCCCGCCTACTTCAACGACAACCAGAGGCAGGCAACGAAGGACGCTGGAGCCATCGCAGGTCTCGATGTCGTCCGTATCATCAACGAGCCCACCGCGGCCGCACTCGCATACGGACTGGACAAGTCCGACGTGGAGCAGAAGATCATGGTCTTCGACCTCGGAGGAGGAACCCTCGATGTCACCATCATGGACTTCAGCGACGGAGTGTTCGAGGTGCTGTCCACATCGGGAGACACCCAGTTGGGAGGATCCGACATGGATGAGGCGCTGACCAACTTCGTCATCGGCGAGTTCAAGAAGCAGACCGGGATCGACCTCGCAGCGGACAATATGGCCTTCTGGAGGGTAAGGGAGGCATGCGAGAAGGCGAAGATCGAGCTGTCCACCACCATGCAGACGGAGGTCAACCTGCCTTTCATCGCATCCGACGCGACCGGACCCAAGCACCTGATCCAGACCATCACCCGCGCCAAGCTCGAGGAGCTCGTGGAGCCCATCGTCGCACGCTGCAGGCAGTCGATCATGCAGGCCATGAACGACGCCGTACTCAACGCGGACAAGATCGACAAGATCATCATGGTCGGAGGATCCACCAGGATGCCCATCGTCCAGAACTTCGTCGAGAGGATCGTCGGACCCAAGATCCAGCGCGGAATCGACCCCATGGAGTGTGTCTCGATGGGAGCAGCTATCCAGGGAGCAGTCCTGTCCGGAGAGGTCAAGGACGTCCTTCTCCTGGATGTCACCCCGCTGTCCCTCGGTATCGAGACCCTGGGCGGAATCGCGACCAAGCTGATCGACAGGAACACCACCATCCCGACCAAGAAGTCGCAGGTGTTCTCCACCGCGGCGGACAACCAGCCCTCCGTGGAAATCAATGTCGTGCAGGGAGAGAGGCAGATGGCCGCCGACAACACCTCCCTCGGAAAGTTCATCTTGGACGGAATACCCCCCGCACCCCGCGGAGTGCCTCAGATCGAGGTCACCTTCGATATCGACGCGAACGGTATCATCAACGTCACCGCGAAGGACAAGGGAACCGGAAAGGAGCAGAAGATCACCATCGCATCCTCCAACAAGCTCAGCAAGGAGGAGATCGACGACCTCGTCAAGCAGGCAGAGAAGTTCGCCGACGCCGACAAGAAGAAGGCGGAGCTTGTGGAGGTCCACAACCAGGCTGAGACCGCGGCGTACACTGTCAGGAAGTCCCTGGACGAGCTCGGAGAGAAGGTCACCCAGCAGGAGAGGGCATCCGTAGAGGCGGCCATCTCCGACCTGGAGAACGCCAACAAGACCGACAACGTCGACGACATCAAGGCGAAGATGGACGCTCTCATGAAGGCCATGGGACCCATCAGCCAGAGGGTGTACCAGGAGGCCTCTCAGCAGCAGGGCGCACAGCAGGGTGCCCAGCAGAACGCAGGAGCGGGCCAGCAACAGCAGCAGACTGGCGGATCCACCGGAGGGGCCAACAACGGCGACTACGTGGACGCCGACTACAAGATTGTGGACGACGAGTGAGACTGATGCCGAGAGACTACTATGAGGTGCTCGGGGTCGAGAAGACCGCGACCCCCGAGGAGATAAAGAAGGCGTACCGTTCCCTCGCGAAGAAGTACCACCCTGACGTATCGTCCGAACCCAAGGAAGTAGCGGAAGCTAAGTTCAAGGAGATCTCGGAAGCCTACGAGGTCCTCTCGGATCAGGAGAAGAGGAACCTGTACGACCAGTACGGTTTCGACGGAGTCAAGCAGCAGTTCGGAGAAGGCGGGTTCACCTGGGACAACTTCACACGTGCCGACGACATCAGCGACATCTTCGGAGACATCTTCGGGAGCATGTTCGGCGGCAGCAGGTCGTCCAGGTCCCGCAACTCGCCCCAGCAGGGAGAATCCCTCAGGTACGACATCGAGATCACCCTCAACGACGTCCTCGAGGGCAAGAAGGTCAAGCTGGACGTCCCCCATTCGGTCGTATGCGAATCATGCAACGGTACCGGCGGGAAGGACGGCAAGGTCACCACCTGCTCCAAGTGCGGCGGATCCGGACAGGTCCAGATCGTCAGGAGAACGCCGTTCGGGAACATGGTCTCCGTATCGGACTGTCCCGAATGCCACGGAAAAGGGAAATCATCTGCGGAGAAATGCCCCCGCTGCCACGGCAACGGAAGGCTCACCGTGGACTCCCACATCGACCTCAACGTTCCGAAAGGGATCGAGGAGGGCATGAGGATCAGGGTGCCCGGGGCAGGGAACGCCGGATTCAACGGCGGACCCGCAGGGGACCTGTTCGTCGTCACCCACATCAAGGAGGACAAGGGCTACGAGCGCGACGGCGCGAACCTCTGGACCGAGATCACAACGTCGTACCCCAGGCTGGTCCTTGGAGGCGAGGAGACCGTCAAGGCCATCGATGGCGACAAGGTCGCCATCAACATCCCGTCCGGTACCCAGGTGGGCACCGTCCTCAGGGTCCCCGGAAAGGGTCTCCCGAGGATGAATTCATCGTCCAGAGGGGACATGATGGTCCGTGTGTTCGTCGACGTGCCCAAGAAGGTCACCGAAGAGGAGAAGGAGCTCCTTCAGAAGCTCGACTCATCGGCCGGAAAGGGCAAGAAGACCCGCAAGAAACTGTTTTGATTGAGGATTAGTTCCATCCAATATATCCCGAGGGGGCCCGCAAGGGCCCCTGAAGGATGACACTCACAGGCTTTTCTCGAAGTTCTCGATGAACTTCGGTTTCATGAGGAACGACTCGTCGATGTCGGCGACCATGCGCTGATACAGTTTGTAGGGAACGGCAAAGGACAGCTGTCCTATGTCGACGAAGCGTCTCGCGTACATGTCCGTCATCCCGACCACCGCATGAGGATCGTCGGATTCCCCTTCAGCCCTTGGTATGGCGTAGATCTGCTGGCAGGCGTGTCCGAACGGCATGATCGCAGCGGGTCCCGGGGCCCTCTTGGAAAAAGCGGCAAGCTGCTGGAGAGCCGTAAGGCGTGTGGGGTCGGTGAGGAACACGACCACCTCGATCGGTCTACCCTCTTTGATCGCATCGTCCAAGTCTTGGAAGACGATCACATCGTTTCCGTCGCCGTAGTCCTTTATCGGATCCAGCTGCAGCATCGCGATGTCGGGGTCCTTGAAGTACGACATCCCAGTGCTCTTGTGGGCCATCTTCTCCCTCACATCCTCCGGCACCACCGAGGCGGACCAGGCAGACCTCTGCCTGCTGGCCATGCCTCCGAATCCGAACCCGCTCTTCGACCCGTGGCAGGGCGAGTGTGCGGAATCCGCTGCGCACTTCCCGCCGAGACGGGTGCAGCGCACGAACAGCGAAGGTATCGTGCAGTGCCCGTTCTCCGGCACGAAGGCATCCTCCGGAATGGTCTTCGACCGATAGATGGCCACCGCATGGTTCTCCATCCTAAGGATCTCTGTCAGTCTGCTCATGCCATCCGCATGCATATCGGATGATATAACCAATCGTCACGGCCGCAAGGTAAAGGTAGATTTACATTCATCATGATTACACATTCGGTAGCGATCCGCATATGCGGTCCGCACGGCCGAGGAGGATGACATGAAGGAGACCATAGAGCACAGCTGCCCCAACTGCGGAGCCTCCATGAGATTCGACATCAGCACGCAATCTGTGGTATGCGAGTACTGCGGAACCAGTTACGATCCCCGCTCTCTGCTAGTAGATGATACCCCAATCGAGTCGGACCCCGGGTCCATAGGCCTGTCCGAGGATGCCGGGGAGGAATGGTCCGCCGAAGAGATGGACTCCCTGGACTCATACGCATGCGGTTCCTGCGGAAGCAGCCTCTACACGGACAGGACAACATCGGCGACGATCTGTCCCTACTGCGGGAACGCGGTCATCCTGAAGGGGCGCATACAAGGTTCACTCAGACCGGACAGGGTCATCCCGTTCAAGTTTGACAAGGAGAAGGCGCTGGAGGCGCTGGACCAGCATTACAGCAAGAGGCGCTTCGTTCCCAAGGCCTTCAAGGAGACCAACCAGCTGGACGAGGTCAAGGGACTGTACGTTCCGTATTGGATCTACAGTGCGGACATCCATGCGGACATGACCTTCACCGCCATCAAGGAGCGTACCGTCGTCTCCGGGAAGAACGAGGACCTCAAGGAGCGCAAGTACTACCGCGTCAGGAAGGAGGGCGACATCTCGTTCGACCATGTTCCAGCCGACGCATCGTCCAAGATGCCCGATGACCTGATGGAATCCCTGGAGCCGTTCGACCTCTCGGAATCCGACTCGTTCAGGACGGATTATCTGGCAGGGTACGTCGCGGACAAATACGATGTGCCCCAGGAGGATGTGCTCCCCCGTATCCGCGAGCGCATGTCCAAGAGCGTCGAGGACAGCTTCAAGGGCAAGATCGAAGGCTATGACGAGATAATCCTCAACAATGCGGAGGTGGAGACTGTAAAATCGGATGCGGATTATGTCCTGTTCCCGGTATGGCTGTTCAACCTGAGCTGGGAGGATAGGAAGTACACTTTCGCAATGAACGGGCAGACGGGGAAGGTCGTCGGGGACATCCCGATGGACATGACCCGGCTGAACATCTGCATCATCGCCCTGTACATTTTCCTGATAGCGGGCGCTTGGTTCACCTTCAGTGCGGAGTTCAGAGGGGAGGAGCTGATGGACTGGATGTCGTTCGCCGTATTCATCTGGGCAGGGGTGTGCCTGGGCATACGCCAGTATTTCGTGTCGCAGCTGAAGTCCGTGGAATTCAGGGAGGATACGGACGATTACTACAGGGAAGGCAGCCTTGTGATCACCGGCGGGGAAGAGGAGTTCCTATACAGGAAGCTCGAGTTCGACGATTGAGTCCGCTCATTCAGCGCCTTGTCATGATTTGAGACCGGAGATCCATTCCCTGAGCTCCGATTCGATCACGTCCTTGAAGAACCTCTTGCCGTCCAGCCATTTCCCGTCGTCGGTCAGCGCATCCAGATTCTTTGCGCTGTCCGCCGCGGTGCAGAACGGTACGATCGTCTTGCCTTTGAAATCGTGGGCCTCGGTGAAAGTCCACATGATCTTGGGCGAATCGCCGTGCCATATCGGATATCCGAGGTATATGCGGGAGTATCCGCTGATGTCGACGTCCTTGGCAATCCCGGGGCGTGCGGTAGGGTCCTTGGCCTCGATCATAGCGCGGCAGTCCTCCTTGCCGTATTCGGTGTCCTCCTTCGTGTAGGGCATGGCGGCCTCGATGCGGAGGAGGTCCCCTCCGGTGATATCGGATATCATCTTGGCGACCTTGTCGGTGTTGCCGGTGTACGAGAAGTAGACGATGGCGGTCCTGTCCCCATCGTCCCCCTGGCCCGAGTTGTTGCTGTTCAGGGCATAGACGCCGATCGCCGCCACGGCGACTATCGCGACAACCGCGATTATGATGACCGTCGTTCTGTTCATCGCTATCGTCCAGGAAATCGAATCAACCCTTTATAGTTGTCTCGGTGAAGTTATATAATTTGATGTAGGTTCTTCATTTAATATTTAAATTAGGCATCATTTTTACATCAAAATGATGTAGAAAAAACAAATCTTTTAAATATCATAACCAATGATAAATTCATATGCACATTTTCGATTATTCATTTCTGAAGTCGATGAAGGTCGATCCCGATATACTGAATAGGGCCGTCCGCATCGAGGCCGTCAATGTGCAGGCGGACCATAATCTCAAGGAGGCAGGAACGATAGCATCCGCCTTGATGAACAATGCCATCATGATGTCCGTGAGGGATTCCAACGCCATCGAGGGGATTCGTACGACATCGGACAGGGTGGCCGGTCTTGTGAACGGATCGGTTCATCCTAGAGGTCACGATGAGATGGAGATTGCAGGCTACGGCGATGCTCTCAGATACATCCATGAGAACCACTCCCGGATAGCTATCACAAAGCAGAGCATCCTCGACATCTACGGTATCCTGATGGGGAGGTCCGATATGAACGAACCCGGGTTCAAGAAGCAGGACAACGTCATAGTGGACAGGGGTCCGGACGGGAAGATATCCGCAGTCTATCAAACGATCCCAGCGGATGAGACCGACTTCTGTATGGATCAACTGATCGGTGCGTTCTGGGAGGCACGGGACGATATGGAGATAAACAGTCTACTTCTGATACCATGCTTCATCATGGATTTTCTCCGTATACATCCGTTCTCGGACGGTAACGGGAGAATGTCCAGACTGCTCACCACGCTGCTGCTCTATCAGGAGGGATACGATGTATGCAGATACGTGTCGATGGAATCGAAGATCAATGCGAGCAAGATGGATTATTACAAGGCGTTGGAGGAATCGCAGATCGGGTGGTTCGAGAACAGGTGCGACTATGGGCCTTTCATCCATTACTTCCTCGGCGAGCTGTTCCTGTGCTATCGCGATCTGAATAGGATGACAGGCTTGGAGATCGGTCGCAGAAAGAAATCTAACGGATTGGAGGCGTTCCTGAGAATGGCAGTGATGCCTGTGTCCAAGCACGATCTTGTTCTGATGTTCCCTGATATGTCGAAGATCACGGTGGAGCGCACCTTGAAGCGGATGTGCGATGAAGGGGAGATCGAGATGATGGGTTCCGGAAGGTCTGTGCGTTACGTTAGAAGATGAGTATCAAATGCAGGCCTATCTGACATTCATCGGAGGAGTTCAGTTTTTCATATATGCTATCGTCCGCAGTGGAACGATTACCATGTCGGTTTACTCTAGAGGGTGATGGGGAAGTGATCAACGGCATCGTCATCTGAAATAACTTCTAAACGTGTGTATAAGATAAGTATAAGATAAACTGCGGTGCGAGAGATCTGGCATGGATAACGCGGGGTGCGATAGAGCGCAGCGGCTCCAGGAAATCCGGATATTGGATCACAAGGGAGTGCTGAGCTTTCATCACACGATGTGGGTGACGCTCATAGGATTCAAATCCCGAGCGGAGCGAGCACTTCGTAGATCTTATCCTTTCAGCAAGGACTCGCTGACGGGGAACGTGAAATACGTGTCAGGGAACGGCTCGTCCTTCAGGGTGAAATGCCACCATTCCTCCGGCAGGGGATCGAATCCGTGCGCCATCATCGCCTCCCTGAGGATCATGCGGTTGTTGTACTGCTCCTCGGTGATGTCCCTGTAATCGGGATGGCTGCGCTCCCCGAAATAGTCGAACGTTCCTCCCATGTCGACCTCCTTTCCAGCGAACATGTCGAACAATGTTAGGTCCACGGTGCTGCCCCTGGTGTGCCCCGACCTCTCGTAGATGTAGCCCTGGGGGAACAGCTGGTCCTTCTCCAGCTCCGGGTAGAAGTACTCCTTCATCCTGACGTCGTCGACATCCTTGGCCCACCTCACGAAATGGTCCACGGCCATCTGGGGACGGTAGGCGTCGTAGATCTTCAGCCTGAATCCCTTCTGGACCAGATCGTCGCTGACCTCGCGGAGGGCTTTGGCCGCCTCCTTGGTGAGAAGGGCGACCGGTTGCTCGTAGCCGTCGATGCGCTCGCCGACGAAGTTGTATGTGGAATAGTAGCGGATCTCCAGGATGGCGTCGGGCACCGCTTCGCTGACGAGAACGAAATCCGAGGAGTCGTCCGTATCGTTGTTCCCGTCGGATGCGAGCAGGTAGGTGCATGCGAGCACCAGGACGACACAGACAGCGGCGATACCGAACACCTTGTAGAGTTCCATCTTATCGGCCAAGACTAGGTCAACACGGTTTAAAAATGTGCATGGGTCCGGAGCATATCCGCCGGTGTTGTAAAACAAACCTGTCAGATAGAAGAAAAAGGGTTTGGCCCCGAAGGGCCAATGGAGGATCACTCCTTGTTCTCGATATCGATGATCTCTTTCGTCTTGCTCATGTGGACGATCTTGAAGCGGTATCCGATGATTGCCGCAACGACGAGGATGATCGCTCCCATGAAGAAGGCATCCGCCACGGCGTTGGTGAAGACGAATTTGATCTGCTCATCGAACAGTCCGCCCAGGTGCTCGAGGATACCGACACCCTCGTTCGCCCACTGGGTGATGCCCTGGTCGATCGCGTAGTAGCTGATACCGAGGCTCACCATCATGGTGTAGACGCTGGATCCGATGGTGGAACCGATGTTCCTGAACAGCGATACGACGGATGTGGTCATACCGACCTCGGAGTCGTCACAGCTGTTCTGCACACAGGCCATCAGCGATGCCATGAGGCATCCGATACCGAGACCGAAGACGAACTCGGAGATGGCGAGTTGGGGAACGGAGAACTGGCTGATGAAGGACATTCCGGCCATTCCGATGGCCATGAGGACGGGTCCAGCGATGATCCAGGGCCTGTATCCGGTCTTCTCGACCATCTTTCCCGCGACGGACGACGTGATCGCCATACCGACGATCATGCAGAGCATGAACATTCCGGCGTTGATGGCGCTGTACATCTCGATCTTCTGAAGGAACATCGATGTGAAGAGCTCATCTCCGACCATGGAGAAACCGAGCAGGAGGAGCAGCACGGATGCCGACCTGACCGTGGGGTTCTTCAGCACGTGGGGTGCGATGATGGGCTCGGCGGCGGTGGACTCTACCCTGCCGAGCGTCATGATCAGGGCGACCATGATGAAGATCAGGACGAGGGACTCGATGCTGAAGACGCCGATGGAGGCTCCGATCAGCTGGAAGTAGATGATGAAGATGATCAGGAGCGCGGAGATCAGGGCGATACCCTTGAAATCGATCTGGGGCTTGGCCTGCAGGTTGGCGGGCGAGGGGAACTGTCCCCTGCACAGGGCGATCGTGATTAGAAGGAGCGGGATGTTGATGGCGAATGCGAGATGCCATCCGGGGATGCCAGCGATGTTCATTGTGGCGAGGGTACCTCCGATGAGGGGTCCGACACCGAATCCGATACCGAACAGGGCACCGAGTGCTCCCTGCATCTTGGCCCTCTCCTCGGGGGCGTACAGGTCGGCGATGACTGCGGTGGCGACGGGGATGATGATACCTCCGGCCATACCCTGTATGGCACGGGCGACGATCATGACCTCCATGCTGATACCGATGGTCGCAACGATGGAGCTCAGGAGGAAGAGCACGAGTCCGATCATCAGCAGCTTCTTCCTTCCGTACAGGTCGGAGAGCTTTCCCGAGATCGGGATCATGATAGTCTCGAAGAGCAGATATCCCATCGTAAGCCAAGGAAGAAGGCTTGTGTTGTTGAACGAGTTACCGATCTCGGGTCCGCATGTGGTGGTGATAGAACCATCGAAACATGCGACGAGCATGGCCAGAGCGACTCCGACCATGATCTTGTCACGGACTTTTGGGTCGATATTCTCGTATGTTAGAATATCATTCGACATGGTGTGGGCTACTTGTAAGCTCTATAAATAGTATCTTGAAACCTAAAAATCGTTTATTGACAGGAAGATTTGGCCTCCAAACCGGGCTTCCAGGCTATCTATCAACCATGGTCAGAGCCTTCAGAGGACCGATAAAATCCGGTTCCGGGGACCACTGTCAAGACCTTTAATTCGGTCCAGAGCATACGGTCATTCATGGATGAGATGGCCATAATCAACAGCAATGTCGGCTCTGTCGAAGCAGAGGGTTTCCACATCCCGGAGGAAACGAAGCTCCTTGCTCTCAGATGTCTCAGAGGTGAGATGTCCTTCGATGATGCTATCAGTCAGATCATCTCCGAATGCAGACATGACTGTCGAGTCATATTCCCATGTGTGGATGACACCTATTGTTATCCGAGTTCCAACGTGCTTAGCAATTAATCGAGCGTCACCGACTACATCATGCTGTCCTGGTAGAAGGCCAGACGCCATATCTTCTACGATGTAGCCCGATACTACTCGGTTATAGGATGAAGAGGCGTGGCATTCTGTTGCGGTCCGTATCGATCTTTACATTGGGTTGCTTTGTGAAGTCAACGGTCTGTTTGTCAAGCGTTTTCCTCGTTGTAGAATCGCATATCTCTACTTCATGGTCGCCAGGATCCATCGATACCGTTATCTTGCCACCATTCTTCATTCTCTCTTTGATCAGATCCCCGTCGATATACAGGTCAATCTCAGTGATGGTGTAATTGATGAAGGAGCAATCCTTGAGGTTGTTTAACCACTCAAAGTCCTCCTTGGTCATTAGGCCGAGGTTGTTGGCTTCGTTTTCAACGGCCCTCTCCATCAGGCGCTCCTTCTGGTGCCTATCGTTATCGGGTGTTAGTAGAATCTTAAGGTATAGGGCGTCTGTCAGAGTAGGGTCTTCTAGGAGGGCATTGTCAACATACTTCATTGCAATGTCCGTTTTGCCGTCATCATAGCAATCTAGTGCTTTCTGCACGATGCCTCTCAGTCTTCCAGAGTTATCAATCCTCACTGTGCTGCCAGATATGTCGATCTTTCCTTGATTGATTATATTCTGAACAGTTTCAACGGTATACTTGGCTCCGCAGTAATCGCAAACGAATAGTTCTCCGTTCTTAGTGAGTTCATTGGATCCGCATACCTCGCATTTTAACAGTTTCATGCTATCGATCCCCGAGACGATTCATCCTTCTGTGCTACTCCCCTTACAGGGCAGCGCATGCATGGCGAGGGAGGCCCCTGTATCTCAAAGGAGTGTTAGAAGGGTAAGAATGGCGCCGAGAGAGAGATTCGAACTCCCGAGGGCGAGGCCCAGCGGTTTTCGAGACCGCCGCCATACCGGGCTTGGCTATCTCGGCTTGTTTACCCCGAGCAACTAGTCTATTAAATATCTTCGTCTATCGAGGTCTCGATGACTGGTATAACGGATCAGATCAAGAAGGCCAAATCGGCCACCGTCAGCATGTCCGTGCTTCCGACAGGCGTCAAGAACGACGCCCTGTCCAATATGGCGGACGCCCTGGATTCCAAGCGCGGATACGTCATCGGGGAGAACCGCAAGGACCTCGAGGATGCCGAGGGCAAGATCCCGGGTCCGATGTACAAGCGCATGATGGTGGACGATGCCAAGGTCGACGAGATGGTCAGAGGGATCAGGAGTGTCATGTCGCTGGAGGATCCCGTCGGAGGGACGATGTCCGCGACGGAGCTCGACGACGGTCTGATGCTGTACCAGGTCAGATGTCCGGTAGGGATGCTGGGCGTGGTGTTCGAGTCCCGCCCGGATGTGGTGCCGCAGATCATGTCCCTGTGCCTGAAGTCGGGGAACTGCGTGGCATTCAAAGGCGGGAGCGAAGCTCACCGCACGATAAAGGCGATATTCGGCGTCCTGAGGGATGCCGCATCCTCGGCAGGGATCCCGGAGTCCGCATTCGTCCTGCTGGAGTCGCGCGACGATTTCAAGGAGATCCTGGATCTGGACGAGTACATCGATCTGCTGATCCCCAGGGGATCCAATTCATTCGTGAGGTACGTCCAGGACAACACCAGGATACCCGTCCTCGGACATGCCGCAGGGATTTGCCATGTGTACATAGATTCTGAATGCGATCAAGATATGGCGCTTTCGGTAGCCATGGATTCCAAGATCCAATACCCCGCCGTGTGCAACGCGGTGGAGAACATCCTCGTTGATTCCGCCATAGCGGAGGAGTTCCTTCCCAGGCTGATATCCTCCATGAAGGAGAACGGGGTCGAGGTCAGGGGCGACGTTCGCACGAAGGCCATCGTTCCCGACATCAATGCTGCCTCCGAGGAGGACTGGTTCGAGGAGTACGACGACCTGATCATAGCGATCAAGGTCGTTGATTCTCTGGAGGACGCCATCGATTTCATCAATTCGCACAGCTCCCATCACACGGAGGCGATAATCACCAACAACATGCAGAAGGCGGCCGTCTTCACCAAGATGGTCGATTCCGCGGATGTCTTCGTCAACGCCTCCACCCGCTTCGCCGACGGATACAGGTTCGGCAAGGGGGCCGAGGTGGGGATCAGCACCAACAAGATCCACGCCCGCGGACCGATGGGCATGGAGGGCCTGATGATCTACAAGTACGTGCTCATCGGCAATGGACAGGTGGTCAAGGACTACGTCGGCAAGGATGCCAGACAGTTCAAGCATATCAGGAAGGACGCGGAGTGTCCGCTCAGGTGATCTCATGACCAGGAAGGATGCGCTGGGGAACGTGGGCCGCGTGGTCGTCAAGATAGGCACGACCTCGCTCATGCAGGGAAGGAAGACGATATCGATCGATTTCATGGACTCCGTGGCGGAGCAGGTGAAGGCCCTGAAGGACGAGGGCAAGGAGGTCCTCATAGTCACGTCCGGCGCCATAGGCGTCGGCCTCAGGGCTATGAAGATACAGGCCAACCCCAACGACATCCCCACCAGGCAGGCTGCGGCATCCGTCGGCCAGAGCATCCTCATGCAGAGGTGGGCCGACAGCTTCCAGAGGCAGGGACTTATCGTAGGCCAGATCCTGATGTCCCTCGACACCTACTCGGACAGGGAGAGCGCGATCAACCTCAACAACACCATCGATTCACTGCTCGAGAACGGTGTCATACCCATATTCAACGAGAACGACGCCGTGTGTATCACCGAGATCAAGTTCGGCGACAACGATACCCTTTCAGCCATAGTGGCGAGCAGGACCGATGCGGACCTGCTGATCATCCTGTCGGATGTGAAAGGCCTGTACGATTCCGACCCGACCAAGAACCCCGATGCGAAGCTGGTCCCGGAGGTCCACAACGTGGACTCCTCCGTCCGTTCCATGGCGGGCGACAGTAGCACCGGTCTGGGGACCGGCGGCATGAGGACCAAGCTCGATGCGGCCGTCATCTGCAAGGATGCCGGCTGCTCCATGATCATCGCATCAAGCAAGGAGCAGGATGCCATCTACAGGGCCGTCAGCGGGGACGACATCGGAACGCTGTTCGTATCGGACAACGAGATCTCCAAGAAGCGCAGGTGGATCAAGGCAGCCCACGCATCCGGCAGGATAGTGATCGATACCGGCGCGGAGAACGCGGTCCTCGACCACAAGTCTCTCCTCCCCGTTGGGATAAGATCCGTGGAGGGCACGTTCGACAAGGGCGAGGTCGTGGACATCGTCTGCGATGGTACAAAAGTTGCCAAGGGCATAGTCGGCTACGGTTCCAAGGAATTATCAATGATCGCCGGCAAGCATTCATCGGACCTGGAATCCGTCCTCGGCCGCAAGGACCACAAGGAAGCGGTCCTCTCGGAGAATCTCGTGGTCCTCTGAATATAACATCATTATAGAAGATGACCAGGGGGTCTCCCCCCTGTAATTGATTTGCTTATTCTTCCCACTCGGTGACACCGCTGGAATCGGACAATGCGGATTTGTGGAACGCCGGTTCCTCCACACCGTCCTTCTTCTGCTGCCTATAGTCCTTGTAGGCTTCCATGATGGGTTTGGCCAGCAGGAACACCACGACGACGTTCACTGCTCCCATGGCCGCCATGAATGTATCCGATATCAGATCCATCAGGCTGGTATCGATGAGGCACGATCCGAACGCGACCAGGACGACGGCGATACGCATGACGAAGATCACGGTGTTGTTGTCCTTCACGAACCTAAGGTTGGCCTCGGACATGGTGTAGTATCCGATCATACTCGTGAATGCGAATATGAACAGGAAGATCGCGATGAGGGTCGCGGTCCAGCTTCCGAGAGCGGAAGTGGCGACCATCTGCACCAGAGGCGCTGCCTTGAGGACAAGAGCCCCATCCTCGTAGATCGCATCCGCGATCGTGCTCCAGTCACCGAAGGACAGGACTGCGATGGCGGTGAAGGTACAGACGATGATAGTGTCCACGATGACTCCGAAGGACTGGATGAGTCCCTGTTTGACGGGGTGCGACGTGTCCGCGGTACCTGCCAGGTTGGCGACGGATCCCAGACCAGCCTCGTTGGAGAAGACTCCTCTCTTCAGACCGGTCATGATGATGAATCCGATTCCTCCACCGATGAGCGAGGGTGCGGTGAACGCATACTGGAAGATCATGGCGAAAGCATTTCCGACGTTGCCGATGTTGGCACCGATGATAGCCAGCGTGAAGATGATCCAGAGGACGGCCATAGCGGGAACGACCTTTGCGGAGAACTTTCCGATGAGCTTGGTTCCGCTGAAGATGACCAGGGCGGTACCCATCGCGATGACGATTCCGACAAGGTGGCTGTCGATGTTGAACGCGTTGACGATAGCAGAGGACGAGTTGCTCGCCTGCACGCCGACGAATCCGAAACCGAACGTGATCGTGATAAGCAGGGCAAGGACGACTCCGAGCCATCTCTTCTTGAGTCCTTTGGTAGCGTAGTATGCGGGTCCTCCGTAGTAGCTTCCGTCGGCTTTCTTCTCCTTATAAATCTGAGCGGCGGTGGACTCCATGAAACTGGTCCCTGCACCGATCAGTGCGAAGATCCACATCCAGAAGACCGCTCCAGGTCCTCCTGTGGCGATAGCGGTGGCGACTCCGGCGATGTTTCCAACACCGATACGCGCACCCATTCCCAAACAGAACGCTTCAAAGGAAGAGAGTTTCCTGCCATCAGTCTGATCGTTGACCCCGGAGACCGCCAGTTTGGCGTTCTCGCCTATGTGGGTCACCTGCATGAACTTGAGCCTCACAAGGAAATACAGTCCAAGTCCGATGAGACAAACGAAGGCGATATACCAGATATACGTGTTCAACGGGCTGAACACGTCGTTCAATGTCTCTATGATTCCCATTATTCTCACTTTTCAGGGTTTTTGAAAGCGGTGAATCTTAGAAACACCGACAATCGATGCGTACCGAATGATTATCCGCATAATATAAGGGTTTCCTATCTGTTACGAAATCCGTATGAATTGGCGAAATTACTGATATATCCAATAATATTATTGCGATAAATAGAAAATAATGCGATTTTATATTGTTTTTCGTAGAATTGCTACTGAATCAGTAGAATTAAGTCAATAGTATTTGACTATAGCCATGAAGGTCGTTAAACCTGTACTAATTCGGACGTCTGGCTCAGAGCATCGGCGGCATGGCGATCGCCGTGTCCAGACAGACGGGTTGATGCACGCGAATGCGAGAATCGTAACAATCGACAAGTCACAAGGAACCATAAGAGATGGTGGACCCGGCCGGATTTGAACCGGCGACCTCCGCAATGTCAATGCGACGTCATAACCCCTAGACCACGGGTCCGATGAGAGGACGATATACTTACAGTACATAAAGTTTTGGAGGGCTGTCCCGCTGACCCGATCCATAAACGGCATCCAGCATCGGTTCCATCTCACCATGCTGCGCCTGTTTATGGGGGATTCGGCACCGCAGCGATGGCATCTGATGCTCGTCGGGAAGTACGCTATCGATCCCATCGTCCTGTTGCACCGCGGGCATCTGTGCCTGGTCGAGTAGAAGACTTCCCAATCGCGGTAGTCGTTGCTGTGGATGACGAGGGAGTCGTAGCTCTTCGTATATCCGCATCCGCATACGAACACGTCCGACTGGAAGTGGTACAGGCTCTTCGGGTGCTTGGCAAGGGCGCTCTTTGCATCCTTCCCGTATCTGCCGTCCTCGATGTCCCTCAGCGTGGGCCTGTCGCCCCATCCCTTGCAGTTGTAGATTCCCATGCAGAGCTCCGCCGAGTGGCCGCAGGCCGGGCAATCGTAGCTGTATCCCTGTCCCATGATATCGATACGTCTTCAGGAGGACGTCCCCGCGGTCGGAATCCGCTTGGTCGCTATATATCCCAATCCCCGAGAGGAACGTTATATAACGGCGATTGGGATTGACTGCCGATGATAACGTTAGGTATCGAGGGGACCGCCCATACCCTGGGTGTGGGGATCGTCGATTCGGACCACAATGTCCTGGCGAACGAGCTGGACATGTTCAGGCCGAAGAACGGGGGACTCCATCCCAGAGAGGCCGCCAACCACCATGTGGAGGTCGTCTCCAGGATAATGCAGCAGGCCTTCGACGTGTCCGGTCTGAAGCCCAAGGATATCGACGTCATATCGTTCTCGATGGGCCCGGGTCTGGGCCCGTGCCTCCGTGTGGCCGCCACTGCGGCCAGGGCGTTCTCATGCACCATGGGGATACCGATAGTCGGTGTGAACCATTGCGTCGCCCATGTGGAGATCGGACGCGCCCTCTGCGGATGCGACGATCCCGCCCTCCTGTACGCTTCGGGAGGCAACACACAGGTCATAGCCTTCGCCGAGGGGCGCTACAGGATATTCGGGGAGACCCAGGACATCGGCATCGGCAACATGCTGGACAAGCTGGGAAGGGACCTCGGGATGGGGTTCTATGCAGGTCCGGTCTTCGAGAAGCTCGCCAAGGAAGGCAAGGTGTACCACGAACTTCCGTATTCAGTCAAGGGCATGGATGTCGCATTCTCAGGTCTGATGACCGCTGCGCTCGCCCTGCAGAAGAAGGGCGTTCCACTGGAGGACATCGCATTGTCCGTCCAGGAGACCGCCTATGCCATGTTAACGGAGGTCACCGAGAGGGCGATGGCCCATATCGGCAAGGATGAGGTCCTCCTCGGAGGGGGAGTTGCCCAGAACATGCGCCTCCGCGAGATGGTCAGGGAGATGGCCGAGGAGAGAGGAGCGCAGATGTACGTTCCGGACCGTAGGTTCTGCATGGACAACGGTGCCATGATCGCGTGGCTCGGAAGCGAGATGTACGAGTCCGGAGTCAGAATGGAGATCGCCGACACGGTGGTCGATCAGAGATTCAGGACCGACGAGGTAGAGGTCACTTGGAGGAGCTGAGCTGTCTCTCCAGGATGGCATCGAGGTTCTTCAGGAACTCATCAACCATTTCTCCGGGAACGGATCCGCCTGCGGCTATCCTGTGACCGCCGCCCTCTCCGCCGACGGAAGCGCATGCCTCCCTCATGGCGGCTGCGAGATCGATTCCTTTGTCAAGCTGCACCCACATGCCTCTGGACGAGATGTTGACAGGCTCTTTGGAACGGTTCATCCCTATGGTGGGCTTGTCGGGGTCGCCTATGCACTGCATCGATATGCCGCAGAGCATCCCCGTGAAACCTGAATCGGAGCTGTCGAACCACTGCAGATGGGCCATCTGGTTCAGTCCCTTGCTGTCGAGGTCGACCATGTTCATGACCACGTCGTGGTTGGATTCGTTCATGAGCTTGGCGCCCATCTCGATGGCCTTGGCGTCGCCCATCCCAGCGGATACTCCCATCCCTCCCAGCCCGGAGCGGCCGCAGCTGTTCAGGACGGATGAGAGGTATTCGGCATCCATCTTGAATCCCGTCAGATAGTATCTGGTGCGGGCGATCTCGTTGAGCGAGCACTCGAGCATGCCCTGCTGGGTGAGCCTGATCGCTATGAGGGACGACAGCTTCCTCTTCTCCTCATCGGTGAGGTCCATGTACGTCTTGCTCTGGTCGATCCCGGCGTCCTCCAGGAGCTTGGTCACACCCTCCTCGTTGCCGCTGATTCCGCGGATGTAGGGGTCGGTGGTCAGGAAAAGCTGTGTCTTCAGATGCCCCGACGGGATCAGGGAACCGGGCATCTCCTCGATGTAGCCCCTCTTCTTACCTTCCTCGAGGAGGTGGACATTGAGTCCGGAGAGGCCGTTGATGTGCTGCCTGTCACCGGCGATCCCGGCGAAGGCGATCTGCACCAGATCCCAGTTCTTCTCGTTCATGGTCACTGCGAACAGCAGCGCCATGGTCGCACCGCATCCCGATGTCATGCCGTCGATGCCGTAAAGGTGCGGGTTCGCGTAGCAGATGCGCTTGGCCTCTGCGATGATCGTGTGGTGATCCAGGACGACAATGTCGTTCTTCATGGCATCCAGCTGCTCGATGTAGGATGCTCCCAGATCGGTGATGATGATGCAGTCGGTCTTGGTGCTGCGGATGATGTCCATGTTGAAGTCGTTCAGCGTGGTGAAAAGGGTCACGCGGAACTCCTTGCCCTCGCGGAGAAGGGTCTGTGCGATTATGGATGCAGCGGATACGCCGTCGGCATCGTAGTGAGAATAGACCTGTATGAAATCATGTCCGCGGACGATGTCCGCGGCATGAGATAAGGTTGTAAGAAGTTTTGAGGGGACCTCAGTCTCCATATAACTCACTTAAGCATGAGTTCCGCATTGCTGAGAGAATACTTCCAGTCTGCGGGAAGGACTCCGTTCCTCTTGTAGTAGCGCTCGAGTCTCCTGATCTTTGCCTCGATCATGAGGAGACCTCTCTTGTTGGAGACGTCTCCCTTGTTGTTCTTCAAGTGAACGTTCAGAGAGATTGCGCGCCTCATGAGGTTGGAAAGGTCCTCGGGAAGAGCGGGAGCGACTCCCTTCTCAGCCATGATCTCGGTGATCGTCTTGCCGGTAGCGAGCTTGACATCAGGAACTCCATACTGGTCCCTGAGGATGAGTCCGATCTGGGCGGAGATGATACCGTCTTTCGAGAGCTTCACGATGAGATCCTCAATTTCGGTGGCGTTGAGAGGAACCCAGGAAGGATTCTCGGAAACCATTGGGTGCTTTGAACAGGATTTTCCCTTTCTTCTTGTGTGCATTCTTGCCATAATGTGATCCTCCGAATCATATCTAGGCGGCGAGGCTATGCAAGTGATTATGGAAGTAGTATATAAAACATAAATCGCGGGCCTTTATAGGGCTATACATAAAAGGCTCACAGCTGCGACCTGGCCCAGGGCACAGTATCCTCATACTCGTCCCTGCCGAATGACAGCTGCTCCGGGAGGGCATCGAACAGCTCGGATCTCATCTCGCAGTCCTCTTTGACCTTCCTGCCGAGGCGTGCAGCGCAGACATCGCAGTAGCCGATGTCGCGGGTGGCCACGATCTCGATCTCGTACCCGGCCTCCTCCATGAACTCCCTGGCAGCCGCCTGCTCGGAAGTCTCCCCCTCCTCCACATGCCCGCCGGGCATCTCCCAGCCGTTCCTCCTATTGTGCCAGACCATGAGGAACATGTCATCCTTGAACGCTATCGCATAGGCCGTGCGCATGTCAATCCCTCTTCACGACTATCATCGCATGGGCCTTCTCGAAGGGGTCCAAGGGCTCGTCGTCGAGTATGGAGAACCCCCTCTCGCGGAGCACCTTCTCGGCCTCCTTGAACACGGATTCAGGGGATGCTGTTACGTCTTCCGACCGCGCCTTGACTGCGACCATGCCGTAATCCGCATCGAAGGTGTCCATGTTGTCGCACAGGATCTTCGCCTGCATCTTCTGCGCCACATCCTGGTAGACCACGTCCACCCCGTCGGTGAACATCGAGTACTCCTCCGGCCTGGTGGCGTCCCCGAGGATGGGCATCATATTAGGACGGGTCTCGCAGGTCCCGACCAGGTCCCTGAACATCCTCTGGGCGAACTCCACGCAGTACACCTTCCCGTCCGGGCAGATGTCCGCCACATGGGAGGGCGTGGTGCCGCTGGATGCCCCGAGGTACAGGACCTTGGAGTCCTTCCTGAAAGGGAACTGCTTCCCGCCGACAGTCAGATACGCCGCCAGCTTGCTCCTCCTGGAATCCCACTCGCGGTACTCGGTACCGGACAGGGTGAACAGGCGTTCCCCGTAGATCCTCTTGCCGGGGCAGGCCGATATCGTGTAAAGGCGACCCCTGTCCAGGAAGACCCTATCGGAGGTGAAGCTTAGCGGTTCCATGGGGCCGTCGATGGCATACTCTTTATAAAATCCTGTCAATGGGCGTGCTATGATCACGATAGACGTCCTCTCGGCCATAGCCGATGCGGTACAGAAGGAGATCGGGAAGATACCCGACACCGGTTGCATGAAGGATGAGATCTGCATCGGAGCCGACGGAACGCCTACCGCTAGGATCGACAAGGTGGCGGAGAACGCCGTTCTCATGTACCTCGAGAGGAACGCGATATCTCTGAACGTGCTCAGCGAGGAGATCGGCTTCGTCGATAGGGGAGGGGAAGAGACCCTCATCCTGGACCCGGTGGACGGGTCCAACAATGCCATCGCCGGCATCCCCTACTACACCGTATCCCTGGGGGTCGGGAAGGGATCCCTGTCCGGGATGAGGCTCGGATACCTTCGCAACCTGGTCACCGGCGACTCCTACTGGGCCGAGAAGGGCAAGGGGGCGTTCAAGAACGGAAAGAGGATCAAGGTCCGCACCCCGAAGTTCGACGAGCTGTTCGTTATGAACTACACCGGCAGCTACTCCCATCCGGATGCGTACGCCATATGCAAGAAGGTGTACTCCAGCCGCTCGCTGGGATGCTCCTCCCTGGAGATAGCAATCGTTGCGGAGGGGCAGGCGGATGCCTTCTGCATGAACGCCGAGAACTACGTCCGCTGCGAGAGGATCGTCGACATCGCCGCCGCTGTGGTCATCCTGAGGGAGGCCGGAGGGGAGATCTATGACCTCGAAGGCAACGTGTTGGAGATGGGATTCGACCTGGACCACCGCAGCAATGTCGTTGCAGTCGGCAGCAAGCCCGTGTTCGACTACCTCATAAGGGGCAAGGACCCGGTCAAGGACCACAGGTACGGGATCTACGCCAACACCTCGCTGTCCAAGGCAGCGGATTACACCAGGCAGGTGATGGATGCGCTGAAGGGCCACGAGTACATCTTGGATTCCCACATAGCGGGCGTCCTCGGCATGGAGGGCATGCCCCTGAAGGACATGGATGTCGACATCGTCATAGTGGTCGGAGGCGACGGTACCCTCCTGAGGGTCCTGCAGCAGACTGATGCCATGGTCATAGGGATCAACGGAGGGAGCGTGGGCTTCCTGGCGGAGATCGACCGCGATCACATCAAGGACGGCATAGAGCGCCTGCTCAGAGAGGACTATACAATAGAGTCCCGTTTCAAGCTCGCCTCATGGTATAACGGCGAGTACCTCAAGGATTCTGTCAACGAGGCTTTGATCCACACATCCTCAGTGGCGAAGATACGCCATTACAAGATCTACGTGGACGACGTCCTGGCCTGCGAGATGCGCTCGGACGGCGTGATAATATCCACCCCGACCGGATCCACCTGCTACGCGATGAGCCTCGGCGCCCCTTACATGGATCCGCATGTGGATGCGCTGATGGTGGTGCCGATGGCCGCTTACAAATCGACCTCGAGGGCGTTCGTCGTGCCTGCGACGAGCAAGATCACCGTGGAATCCGTTCTGGACAAGGACTGCGTCATAGTCCTGGACGGACAGGAGGAGATCCCCATGGAAGGACGCACCAAGGTCGACTTTATGCTTTCGGACAAGAAGGCCAGGTTCATCAGGTTCGACATGGACTTCTTCTCCAGGGTGCGCGAGAAACTGGTGAATGCGCTATGAACAGGATCATCGGGGTCAGCATAGATTTCATAGACGGCTTCAACGAGGCCGCCAAGTCCACCTATCCGGACGAGTTCCTCTGCGTCCATCGCGAGATCGACGGGGTGATATCTGAGATGGTCATGCTGCCGGGCACCGTTTTCGGCGACGAGCACAGCTTCATCAACAGGTGGATGGAGCCGATAGACTTCTCCATCGCGGGCTCCGCCCACTCCCACCCGGGGTTCTCCAACATGCCTTCGGATGCGGACAAGGATTTCTTCAGCAACATGGGCGGCGTGCATTTCATCACATGCCAACCTTACGATCGCACCAGTTGGAAGGCATACGATTCCCGCGGCGAGCCACTGGACATAGAAGTGATTTACTGACCGCTGGAGCAGGACTCCATCAGACCGTCGATGACTTCGATCATGCTGATCAGGTAGACCCTGTCGCCGGATTCGGCCACGACGTTGACGGCATCCTCCTGATCGTTGTCGAATGCCACGAAGAATGCTCCCTCATTCATGTCTATCCTCCAGCAGCCGTCCTCCTGGACCTTGATGGGGCCGACGTCCTGGACGTTGGCGTTCATCATGCGGATGAAATCCTCCCTGCTGCATGAGAACTTGTAGGATTTGGATTCGGAGTAGTATTCGGGGAACTGCTTCATAATGTCCCTGATGTCGTTCATGCCGGTGAACTGCGACAGGATGATCGCCGCGTGCATGGCATCGGGGGTGCAGACCGGCTCGTTGAAGACGAATCCGCCGTCGTAATAGGCCAGTTCCGCCCCGCTTTCCTTCATCGCCTTGAATATCATCTCGGAAGATGGCTGCACCATTATCAGCTCCGTCTCCTCCGGGTCCGGGGCGGGGTGCGGGGAATTGACGTCCGCCGTGACCTTTCCGGTGAAGATGTCCGGGATGAGGTTGGAGACGTCCAGCGGGACGACCAGCTTCTTGGGCTTCAGGAACATGATCAGGAGTCCGAGGACCTCCTGGTTGTTCAGAGGCTCGCCGGACTCGTCGAACACCCTCATAAGGTTCCCGACGCGGTTCAGGGATATCCCGATGGATCCGGCGTTCGCCTCCACCAGCGCCCTCATCTGGCGGATGTCCGCCTCCTTGATGGATAGGGGGTTGGTGATGTAGTCGGGGTCCTTCTGGGCGTTTATGCAGATGACATCGGTCTTTATGCTGTTGAGGATCTGCGGTGCAGAATCGGTGGAGAGCCCGCAGTTGCAGTTGAGGATGACGGATCCCCCTGCGATGTTGTGGGTCGCATTCAGCAGAGCATCGTTGTAGTCCTTGGTGGCGTTGTAGTACTCCTTCACCGTGCCGAGGGACTTGTAGCTGGGCCTCGGGGCCTCCTGTCCGTCGTTGCCCTCGATGTGCCTGATGCGGTCCAGACCGAACAGGCTGCCGTCGGTGTCTATGAGCAGGTATCCGCTGACCAGGTCGGATTGGCGGAACTCGTTGACGTACACGGCGCAATCACCCATCCTCGCCGCCATGGCGATGACGGGTTCGGAGACCGTTCCAACGTCTATGACGTCCGCTCCGGAGGAGATGAGGCCCGAGATGAGGGCGTTCTTCATCATCGGACTGCTCTTCATGAGGTCCATCCCGACCACCACCTTCCGGTATTCCATGGCCAGCGCACGGCCCAGCCTTATGCCCATCTCGGGCGTGGTATCCTTGGCCGGGGACGATCTCAGTTGAAGCTTCTCCATCTGCTCCATACCGCCGGATATGCGGTGATGGTTTTATAACGGTTAGGTGGGAAGCGCATACCCAGAACTTCTGTGAAGGATGTTCAGGCCTCGGATGTCATGAGCCTTCCGAAGGACCAGTTGTCGTAGTATCCCTTGACCGTCGGCAACTGTGAGAACACGAGGCATACCGCTCCGAGCACCGACTGCATCCAGATGTCATATGCCAGTATGCCTCCGGCCACCATGTTCGTGGTGGTGAGGGTGACCATGACGATCAGCGTCAGGACGGTGAACTTGTAGGCGATCCCGGACCCCATGAAGAGGAACACGGTGAGGATCATCTCCCATACGGACACCCCTGTGAAAATCATCAGGTAGACGTCACTCTGCGTGGTGGAGGAGGAGAAGACGTCCGGGTACAGCAGTGCCGAGACGGAATTGATGAACATGTGCAGACTCATGACTGCCATCAGAGCCAGCAGGTAGTTCGCGAGGAACGGGCGTTCATCCTTCATGGGAATCCGTTAGAAGATGTCGCATATAAACCAAACGCTTAGGACTTTATGTTTTATTTATAGGGAGCGAATCGAGGTACATGGACAAGGACCGTGACAGGAGCATAAACAGACTTCTGCATCCGTACAGGTGGACCCTCGCTTTCATAGTGGCGATCCAGGTCCTGGGCGCCATCGCGCAGGTGGAGGCCATCACCATCCTGAAGCCGATGATCAACATCGCCGTCAACGAAGGCGACCTGAACGAGATCCTGGCGATGGGCGCATACCTCCTTCTGTTCACTTTCATATCATTGGCGGTCATCGCCGTGACCTCGTTCCTAGCATCCAAGGTAGCCTCGGGCGTGTCCAACGAGCTCAGGATGAGGATAATGAGGGCCACCCTGGAAATGCAGGATATGAGCAGGCTCGGGAACACATCCACCCTGGCGATGAGCAGCCTGACCACCGATGTGACCATAGTGGAGAAGTTCATCCTTGAGTTGCTCAGGACATACCTCCCGATGCCGTTCCTGCTGGCGCTGCTGTTCTACTTCACGTTCGACATCAACGATACGGTCGGGCTCATCCTGTTGATAATGATGGTGGCCATAACCATCGTCACATTGCTGCTGTCCAAGCGCATCCAGCATCTCTACAATCTTCAGATCACCGCCCAGGACAGGGTCAACAACCTCCTGAAGGAGAAGGTCACAGGCGCCCGTACGATCAGGGCCTTCAACGGCATGGAGCACGAGATAGGGAGATTCGGAGAGGCCAGCACCGAGTTCGGCGGTTTCAACCGCAGGCTGCTGATGAACAGTTACTACCTCCCTCATATCGCCACCGCCGTCATGTGGATCTTCGTCATCTTCATATTCCTGGATTCCGCGCTGAGCGGCACCGGCAAGATCATCCCCGAGGAGATCATCATATTCATGCAGTACGCGACCACGATGATCGCCACCCTGACGATCATCCCCTATCTGAGCGTGGAGGAGCCGAGGGCCCGCATCTGCTTCGACAGGATACGTTCCATCATCGCCGCAGGCAAGAAATCCAAATCGGTCATCTACATGGATTCGCCCGCGGACCCCGACACCCCAATGGTGGAGGTCAAGGACATGGTCAAGGTCGATACCAGGGGCAACCACATCCTGAACGGCATCGATCTGACGATCGCCAGGGGGGAGAAGGTCACCATGGTCGGCATGAACGGGAGCGGCGCAACCGAACTGTTCAGCATCGCCATGGGATTCAGTGCCCCGGATTCGGGCGAGATGCACATCGCGGGCCTCAAGGTCGGCAGAGCGAATCCGTCCAGGATAAGGTCTGTGGTCTCGTACGCCGGGAACAACATGAGCGTGATGAGGGGGACGGTGCGCTTCAACCTCGACCCGAAGGGGGAGCACTCCGACGAGGAGATCATGGCGCTGTGCGACCGCATCGGTATAGGGAAGTTCATCTCAGGCCTCCCCGGAGGGCTGGACCACGCCATCACCAGCGACTCGTCCTCCATGTCCGGGGGTCAGAGGCTGCAGATGATCCTGGTCCGCTGCCTCCTGCACGATTCGGACCTTTACATCTTCGACGACTGCTTCTTCTCCCTCGACCAGGTGACCAAGGGGAAGGTCCTGAGCACGATCATGGACGTCTGCAGGGACAAGGCGGTCGTATTCATAATGCACGACGTCTCGACATGCATGGTATCCGACAGGATCATCCTGATGGACAGGGGCAGGATCCAGGACTCGGGCACGCATGAGGAACTGCTTTCCAGGTCCCAGCTCTATAAGGACATCTGCAGCGTCGGACAGAGGAGGAACGGAACATGGGCATGATCTCGCAGAGCACCATCGTCCTGAGGCGTCTGGAGGACTACGTGGGCGACGACAAGTACCTCATGAGGAAATGCATCATGCTGTCCTTCGCCGCAACGGTCATACTCAGCGTGGTCCCATACTTCTGCGGAAGGGTGTTGGACTGGCTGGTGTCGCCCGACACGGTCCAGGCGCTGGACCTCTCCATGCTGCTGGACCTGTGCACGTTCATCATCCTCCTGGTGGTGCTCTGGTATGTGATGACCTGCCATTCCAAGAACATCATGAGCAAGATGTCGCTGCAGACCGCTAGGAGGATGAGGAACGAGATGAACGATAAGCTCCTCAGGGTCCCGATCAGCTACATCGACGGGATGCCACCCGGGGACCTGTCGTCGCGTTTCACCGCGGACATGCCTGCGGTCTCGAAGCTCATATCGAACGATTACATCGGATTCATAGTGCATTTCACGATGATCATCGGAATCTTCATCATGATGTTCATCACCAGCCCCATCCTGGCGATCCTGTATGCCATACTGATGCCGATAACCGTCCTCATCATCAGATACCTCATCCGCGATTCGGAGGATGATTACAGGAGGCAGAAGGCAGCGGTCGCCGAACTGAACACGCAGATGAGCGACATAATCTCCGCTCACAAGACCATCAAGGCGGAGAACATGGAGGAGGTCGTGAAGAAGAGGTTCACCCTCTACAATGACGAGTTCACCGAGGCGTTCATCAGGTCCAACACCCGCACCGGGATGATCGCGCCCGTGGTCAGCATCATGGCGAACATAGGGTACCTGGTGACCGTCATAGCAGGCGTCCTGCTGATTTACGGCGGATCCATGCCGGTGGGAATGTTCCTGTCGTTCCTGATCTACGTCAGGCTGGTCAACTCCCCCCTGCTGATGACCGTGACGGTCTTCGACGGTATGCGCGAGGAGATCATCTCCCTCGAGAGGATCCTCGACGTGCTGGAGGAGCCCGACGAGGAGGTCCCGTCCGAGGATGACGGGTTCGTGATGGGCGAGGGCCGTGTGAGCTTCAGGGACGTGTCGTTCTCGTACGTCGAAGGCAGGGAGATCATTCATTCGGTGTCTTTCGACATCGAGCCCGGGAAGATCACGGCCCTGGTCGGTCCTACCGCCTCCGGGAAGACGACCCTTGCGAACCTGATGATGGGATTCTATTCCGACTACACCGGATCCATAGAGATAGACGGCAGGGAGATCAGGACAATCCCGAGGAAGGACCTCAGCCACAGGCTGGTCGCCGTCCTCCAGAACCCCTGGACCTTCGAGGGTACCATCAGGGAGAACGTGCTGTACAACATGGAAGGCGTATCCGAGGAGACGTTCCTGGACGTTTGCAGGCTGACCGGACTGGACGATTACGTCGGAAGGCTCACAGACGGCTACGAGACCCGCATAGGAAACGAGATGAATCGTCTGCCCCTGGCCCAGAGGAGGATGCTCGCCATATCCCGTGCGATCTTGAGCGACCCCAAGATTCTGATTCTCGATGAGGCGGTCGCAGGTCTCGATCCCATCACCGGGCAGACCATCTTCGACAGGCTCAAGGACAGGGTGGACGGGCGTACCGTCCTCATCATCAGTCACAACCTCGCCCTCATCGATCAGGCGGACACCGTCATAAGGATCGACGAGGGTAGAATCGTCAATGAATGAAGTGCCTTAAATCGGATGTTGCATCCAACTGGTTTTTGAGGTATGTTGGCACATCCTGGGATAATTCAATAACGGTGTTAATGGCTCAATTTTCCTGTATTTGGATGAAAAAATGGATAGATTGTACTAGCCAGATGGTCGGAAAACTGAACAAGGTATAAATAGTAACTATAAGAATACTAATTTCGGGGGCATTCTATATGGTAATGGAACGCATTGACCTGGATAAAGCAAAAGTGATCGCAAAGAACAAGGGACTCAAGCCCGGAAAAGTCAAGGGAACATCCGGAATTCAGTTCACAAAAGGAAAGAACAACAGGCTCGACGTAATCGAGTGGGCCGAGTTCGAGAAGATCCTCAAGGAGAGGAAGCTCGCCATCTACGAATCCGGTGGATGGATGAAGATCATGAAAGCCTGAAATCCGCGTTCACCATAAATCGACCTAAAAGCCGCCCACTAGCCCGGGGCGGCATATCTTCCTCTCAGTTTTTTATACGATGATGTGTTCAAGGCAATTGGCCTGACGTGCAAGGGTATCCGAGCCTGGCCAAAGGAGATAGGTTCAGGGCCTATTCTCGTAGGAGTTCGAGGGTTCAAATCCCTTCCCTTGCACCAATTCTTCACTGCTTCAGTGTTTTTTTGGTCCGTTCGTTCGATCGTCACGTATCGCAATAACGAATCTTACGCACCGTCATCCATACGATTGTCGCAGACTCAGCTATTAATACGCCATACCTTTGCACAGGCTATGAACCGGGACCATGTCAAACGTATCGCGATGTTCGTCATCGGATTGTTCGTCATGACCTTCGGTATCGCATTGTCCACGAAGGCGGATATCGGTACGACACCAATCTCCTCCATACCCTTCGTCCTCAGTCTGACCACCGGCGTGGAGCTCTATCTGACCACGTTCGCCCTCAACATCGGGTTGATCGTCCTGCAGTATCTGGTGCTCCGCAAGGACTTCAGCTACGTGTCCCTGCTCCAGCTTCCCGTATCCATTGTGTTCAGCTTCTTCACCAAGATCACAGTCGATCTGGTGAGCGGATGGTCCCCCCAATCGTACGTCGAATGCTGGATCTACGCCGTGCTGAGCGTTGTCATCCTGGGGGCCGGAGTGGCCCTGGTGGTCAACTCGAGGACCACCATGGTACCAGGCGAAGGGGCAGTGCTGGCACTGTCGATAAAGACCAAGGTCCCATTCAGCAGGATGAAGATAATTTTCGATGTCACCAACATCTCTATAGCGGCCGTCATCTCCCTCATTTCGTTTGGAGGGCTCCAGGGCGTGAGGGAGGGAACGATCTTCGCCGCATTGACCGTGGGTATCGTCGTGAGGTACACGACCAGGGTCATCAAGAGGCTGTTCCCGGATCCCGAGAACAAAATTAGCTGAAATCGGTGCTACTCGACCTTTGACGACATGAGGTTGCTATTTCATATAGCACGCAGGCATTATGACTTGCTCATAGTTCACTTTTTATCTTATTATAACATAAAGGAGGTTATAGCAGTAACTGGGCTTTCACCCGGACTATCGGTCGATAAACCGACCGCTGGTTTGCCGAAAGAGTGTGTGCTTATGAGAAAGACAACATTGATCAAGTCAATGGCAGTATTCGCTGTATTCGTAATGCTTGCAGCGAACGCCACGCTGTTGGCTGCCCCCAACGGGGACGCGGCGGACGAGTCCAAAGGGACTCTGAACTACGTCGCTCTCGGAGATTCGGCGGTCAACGGCTACGGGGTGACAGAGTATTATCCCGAGAACGCTTATGATTACTATGGTTTCGAGGTCAAACTCGAAAACAACTACCCCTCGCTCCTTGCAAAGCTCTTCGAGTCGCAGGGATACGATGTCGATTACCGCCAGCTTGCGGTCAGTGGCACCCGCAGCCTCGACCTGAGGTATATGCTCGAGGATGGATTCGATGGTGATTCCGTCACCGTCAACGAAGTCATCCCCGTATCCCTTGTCGGACTTTACGGCAACACCGGTGCGCTGAAGAACTTCAACGTCCCCGGATACGAGAAGTCGCTGTCCGGACTCCGCGAGTACTACCAGGACTCCATCAAGCAGGCGGACATCATCACATACCAGTTCAACTCGGACTTCACCTACACCTACATGGAGATGATCGAGGGAATCATCAATGGAGAGATCCCTGAGGAGCAGTTCGACCTGTTCTACGACGCCGAGCTCATGCAGATGATGGACGACGCCAGGGAGTTCATCTCCGGACACATCGTCAAGCTCGTGCAGAAGGCAGGAATCAGCCCCGCGCAGACCGAAAAGGTCCTTGATGCCCTGTCCGGAATTATCAGTGCGACCGCGTATGCGATCACCATCTACGATTCCAGCTTCGACAACAACATGAAGTACATCCTCTCCGCGAACCCCAAAGCGAAGGTCATCGTGCTCGATTCCACCAACTACTTCAGTAACATCAACATTGTCTGCAACGGAGTGACCGTTCCACTCGGACAGCTCTACGGAGTCGTTCAGGAGTACTGCAACCTGTACGCCCAGTACATCTCGCCCTACTCCATGATGACGTACCACGTCAATGTCGACAACCCGGCATCGTATGCAGCCTACATCGTCGACGATGGGGCCAATGCACCCAACGAGGTCAAGAACATGGTTGCCTACGCTCTTCTCCAGAACGCAGATCCCACCGCGCTCAGGGCAGGTACCAGCAGCATCATCCCCGCCAACGGCTATGTGATGTACGACCTCATCGACGGAATCAGCTTCAAGTTCTCCGAGTTCATCCAATACGTCGTCCAGAGCAACAACATCGACCTGTCCTCTATCTCCGACATCGGAGACATCATGAACGTCCTCGGTCCCAAGATCAAGGAGGCCATCGGAGTCTTCACCGTCGGAGACTGCAGCATCGCAGTCGACGAGAGGACTGGAGACTGCACGATCGTCTCCCCCGGAAAGACCATCAAGTTCACCGGAGGCGAGATGGCCCTGATGAACCTCTACATCGGATACATCTCCGCCAACGGTGTCCTCGCTCACCCCAGCGAGGCCGACCACGCGCTCATCGCAGGCTACCTCTACGAGTTCATCGCCGCGAACAAGGTGATGGAGAAGCCCGCAGGATACCCCGCATTCATGGACCCGGATTCCGCCAAGACCATCGACGACACCCTCCAGGAGTACAAGGAGGTGTCCATCAAGGTCGTCACCGACAAGCTCCGCGAGATGCTCGGATACCTCGACGAGAACTGGGATACCATCGTCAACGCCGCGATCGGAGACGCATACCTTGACGTCAAGGGAAACGTCGACGACGCATACGAATACTTCCTCGATTTCAAGGCGCAGGTCATCACCGCTCTCGAGAAGATGCTCGAGGATGAGGGATTGTCCCCCACAGAGAAGAGGGAGATCGAGAACGCCATCCAGTTCCTGGAGGACGAGAAGTACTCCTTACAGCTCTACGGAAAGATCCTCGCGGCTCTCCTTGAGTCCAAGAGGAACATGCTCGACGAATCCGCAGTCATCGAGCAGTTCGCACAGAAGCTCTACGAGAACTGGGACGACGTCATGAAGGGTATCGCATCCGGCGAGTATGTCGACGATGCTTACCAGGCAGTCCTCAACTCCATCCTCGACACACTCAACTCCATCAAGGTCGACCAGGAGATCGCAGAGATCATCGCAGAGCTCCAGAACATCCAGAAGAAGCTCAACGACATGGACGCCGACGACGCGAAGGCCCTGATCAAGCCCATCATGGACGAGATCGACGCGATCTACCAGGACTACCGCCCGTACATGAACGAGCAGGTCGAGTACGCACTCGATGTCATCAAGACAATCATCAAGGAGATCCTCGGAGAGGGAGCACCCGAATCCGAGATGAAGCTCGCATCCGCCCTCCAGGACCTGGAGATGGCAGTCCTCGAGGACTGCAGCTGGGTTCTCAAGGTATCCGCCAACTCGCTCCAGATCCTCAACGATTACTTGAAGACCGAGCTGCACTACGAGGGAACAGAGCTCGACGAGATCATTGCTGACCTTACGGCAGCCGAGAACAAGCTCAACGACTACATCGCCAGCGAGCCCGATCTCTTCGATGTCAAGCAGATCCTCGACGCATCCATCGACATCCTCCAGAAGGCTATCGAAGCAGGAATCGTCTCCGTAGTGTCCGCACTGGACAAGGCATCCGCAGCGGTCGACCAGGTCGCTCTCGGATACGTCGACAACATCATCGCCCAGTGCATGAGCGTGGCCCAGCTGCCCGGCGCTCTTGCCGACTTCATCACATCCACCGCCCAGGACATGGACAAGTTCTACCACATCGCAGAGCTCAAGGCCCAGATCAAGAAGATCGTCCAGAACGACTTCCCCACCGAAAAGCAGGTCAGCCAGCTCAAGATACTCGTCAACCAGCTCTACGCCACAGTCCTCAAGACCTACGACGCATGCAAGGATGTCATCCCTGAGGAGTACAAGGAGGCGGCCGCCAAGGCTGTCGCCGACCTCAAGGCGATCGTGGATTCCTTCAACAAGGTCGACATCACCAAGATCAAGGCCGACATCATCGCATACCTCGAAAGCACTGCGATCGAGGATGAGCTCGCCAAGGAGATCAAGGCCGTCGCAGAGCAGGTCAGGGCCCTCGGAGAGCAGGCCAAGGCGTACGTCGACTCCGCAGAGTTCAGGGCGTACATCACCGAATCCGTCCAGCCTGTCCTCGACACCCTCGATACCCTCGCCGACACCCTCGCAGCAATGGGCGACGACTTCGACGAGATCGATGTCCAGGCATTCATCGACAAGCTCCAGGCCATCGTCGACTCCTATTTCGCAGGAGACGAGAACGCCGCCATGGAGCTCAAAACCCTCGCAAAGGACATGCCTCTGTCCGATCCCGAGCTCATCGCGATCATGGGCGGAGTAGAGTCCGACACCGATGCCTCGATGCTCGCCCTCGCGGACTACATCGAGAACTTCGACCTGAAAGCCTACCTCCTGAAGCTCGTGGACAACGCAGAGACCGCATGCAAGAACGTGCAGGCCGCCGCTGCTAAGGCAGTCAACGACCTCTCCGCAGCTGTGGAGAAGTTCTCCGAGCAGATCGACAAGGAGAAGCAGACCCTCGCACAGTACGTTGCCGACCAGTGCAAGAAGACCCTTGCCGGAATCGATGCCATCGCCGGATATGTCGCCGATGTCGCAGCCAACCCCGACAACTACTTCACCTACATCCCTGAACTCAAGGCGCAGATCAAGGATTTCATGAACACCTCCCTCCCCACCGAGGAGCAGTTCACCAAGCTCAAGGCAGGCGTCAAGTCGTTCTATGACAACGCCAAGCTGGCATACGATGTCGCAAAGAGCGATATCCCCAAGGAGTACCAGCCCATCATCGAGAACGCGCTCAAACAGCTCAAGGCATTCTCGGACAAGATCCAGCCCCTCGCGATCGCCGACGTCAAGGCAGCGATCACGGAGTTCTTCGACGGACAGGAGATCGAGAAGATGATCGGTTCCGAGCTCCAGCTCGTCATCGACGAGCTCAACAAGCTGAAGAAGCTTGCAGAGACCTACATCGACGATGAGGTCAGGCCCGTCATACTCGCTCAGATCGACAAGATCATCGCAGAGGTCAAGACCGTCGCCGCAGCGATCGGACAGTACGGAGCCGCCATCGAGGGAATCGACATGTCTCCCTACTTCCAGGAGATCAGGGACATCATCGAGGCAGAGTTCGCCATCGACAGGGACTCTCTCAAGATGACCCTCGATATCGTAATACCCGAGCTCGAGACCGCTATCGCCTCCTTCGGAGACGACGCACCCGACTGCGTCAAGGACCTCAGGTCCGCATACAACGTCCTGATGACCCTCAGGGGATCCATGGACAGGTACACCGACGCACAGATCGAGGACATGATCGCAGAGTTCAACAAATACTACGAGAAGTTCGAGTACGGATATCTGCAGTACGGAATCACCGAGATCGAGGTCGAACTCCAGGCACTGATCGCAGTGTTCACGGAGTACCTCGAGGGAGACTTCCTCAAGTACATCGATGCGATTGTCAAGCAGATCAAGGAATGCACCGATGTCTTCGAGCAGTACCTCCAGGAGTACGACAGCATCATCGACAAGATCAAGGAGATCCTCCAGATGATCCTCGAGATCGAGTCCGATGACATCATGCAGAACATCGACAATGCAGTCAAGAATATCGAGGCCATCATCGAGGAGGACCTGTCCGCAGCCGTTCTCGCAGCGGTCAAGCCCATCGTGGCCGAGATCCAGAAGGCCATCGACGCCATCGGAAGCGACGCTACCGAGCAGGAGATCAAGGCAGCACTCGGAAAGATCATCGCATCTGTCGAGAAGGCCAAGGAGTTCCAGTTCAGCCCCTACTTCCAGGAGGTCGGAAAGTTCATCCAGGCTCTCCATGACGCACGTATCTACGTCACCGAGAACGGAATCAACTTCGCCATCATCGCCGCCATCAACGAGAGCGAGGAGGACATCGATGACGAGCTGAACAAGGAGATCCAGAAGATCAAGGACTACCTCAAGTCCGAGACGTTCCAGAAGTACGTCGCAGATCTCGACGCATACCTCACCGAGCTCGAGCAGGGTGAGATCATGTTCACCGGCGAGCTCAACAAGATCGCCAAGCTGGTCGTCATCCAGTACGAGGAAGGACTCGACGCATACAAGACCATCAAGCCTGTCCTCGATGACCTGTACAAGGCATCCGGAGACGCTGAGGAGCTCAAGGATGTCTTCCTCGGATACATCGAGAAGGCCCTCGAGGGATCCTCCACCGCTGCCATCATCAGCGCAAAGATGGCATTCGTCAAGCTCTACGACAGCAACACCGAGCTGTTCATGACCTTCGCATCCGGAATCGGATCCGTCGAGGGGATCATCGAGGCGGACTTCGACAAGGCCGCACCCTTCATCAGCTGGCTCAAGAGCCGCTGTACCTACAACGTCACCTGGATCGACCAGAACGGACAGCAGGTGCAGTACGATGAGAACGTCAGGTTCTCCGAGGTCCCCGAGTACAAGGGCCAGATCCCCGAACCTGTCAAGACCAAGGACACCGTCAAGGAGTACGTCTGGGTCGTCACCTACGACAAGAACGTGGATGCCATCCGCATCCTCACCTACACCGAGCACCCCAGGCTCTACGATGTGACCTGGGTCGACGGAGACAACAACGTGATCTACACCGGTCAGTACGCCTACGGAGAGGTCCCCGAGTTCGACTTCTACGAGTACGGAGTACCCACCAAGAAGAGCAGCGGCGGAGTGGACTTCGAGTTCCTCGGATGGAACACCAACCCCAGGTACAAGACCGCTCTGGACGAGCTTCCCGCAGTGACCAAGGATGCCAAGTACTACGCGATATTCGAGAAGTCGGATACCCGCAACCTGGTGATCCACTACGTCTTCTCCGACAAGACTCAGGCAGCCCCCGACTACGAGGACAAGATCCTGGTCGGAGAGAAGTACCTCGTCATATCCCCGACCATCTCCGGATACACGGCAATGAAGCCCTTCATCACCGGAACCATGGGCGAGAACGGAAAGGAAGTCACCGTCAAGTACGTCAAGCGCTGAACGGCGAACGATAACCATTGAACAAACCCTTTACCCGCCCTCGGGCGGGGTTCACTCACTTATTCATAGATTATCTGTAATGACTGTGATGCGGAGCGTCCGCCGGGTCTCCGACACATCGGATGATGATTACACCTGTCCCTGAACGGATCCGGATCACTTGCGCCTGTAGGAGATGTAGGCTATCACAAGAATGACGCACGAGACAGCGATGATAATCGCCGAGTACATCCAATCGACAAGTTCCAGGGAGAATAGGCCGATCAGCACCAGTGTCACACCGGCCCAGACGAACTCCTTCTGGACGGCCAAGGCCAGCAGGGTGACGGCCAGACCGAGGAGCGGTGCGGCTATCACAGATATCAATCCAAGGAGTATGATATCATCGCTGTCGAGCAGGAGCCCTGCGAGGATGACGGTGGCTCCGACCACGGCGCATATGCGCATGGTCCAGCCGGTCCAGACGTTCACCTTGTCGCTCATACTATGCCTCCTGCCCTGAGTATTATGACGAATGCGACGAAGAACAGGAGATATCCGAAGTACCTCTTGAGATGCTTCGCATCTAGCTTCTTCGTGATCTGCGCCCCAAGGACCGATCCGATGATGGCTCCGATGGAGATTCCAGCGGCATAGTCTATGGGGAGGACTCCGGCTATGGCATAGGCTATGGCCGCCGTCATCGCTGTGATCCCGACCATGTAGCTGCTGGTGGATGTGGCGACCTTCATCGGCACCTTCATAACAAGGTTCATGATCGGCACCTTGATCGCGCCTCCCCCGATGCCTGTCATCGAAGAGATGATTCCTGCACCGACGCAGGCCGGGTACGCAATACCCATGTTCTGGAGCCTGAACGTCCTGTCTTTTCCTTCATCATCGTTGTAGTGGAACGAAAGCAATCCGCCGTCCCCCTCCACGGAATCCGCTGTGCGGCGGTTCTTCCTGGACATGCTGTATCCTGTGAAGGCCAGAACGGCTGCCAGTACGATCAGAACATATGTGTTGTCCATCATGGTGGCAATCACCGCCCCTATGAGCGCGCCTATCACAGAACCTATCTCTAACAACAGGCCGAGACGGACGTTCGCCTTGCCCGACGATACCTGCACGCTGGTCGATCCCAGCGATCCCGCAACGATCCCCACCAGGGATATGGCCGCTGCCACATCCGCATCGAAATCGAAGACGAGGACCAGAAAAGGTATGAACACGACACCGCCGCCGAGACCGAATATGCCCCCTAGAACACCTGCGAGTATCCCGAGAAGGATCAGTCCGACGATTATTATCGGGTCCATCGTCGGTTGTAAACCCCTTATAGTATTTGGGATTCACCCGAAACACTTGCAATTCGATATGCGATAGCGTTTTATTCGCCAGCATGATGTATCATCGTGGCCATATTACTGCTGAGATACGCCGAGATCGGTCTCAAGAGCACGCCCGTGCGCAGGAGATTCGAATCCGTCCTCAAGGATAACCTTCTGAACATGCTCATAGAGGATGGTGTGGAGGCGCTGGTCACGAGCAAGGGCGCCAGGTTCTATGTGGAGGCGACGGACATCGATGCCGCTGTTAGGTCGGTCAGGAAGGTGTTCGGTGTCGCGTCCATATCGATCGCGGAGGAATCTACTTCCAAGATGGATGACATGTGCGCCATGGCCGCGGAGTACTCCAAGCCCAGGATCTCCCAGGGACAGAGCTTCGCCGTGGACGCCCGCAGGGAAGGCTCCCAGGGATACACCAGCCTTGACATGGGAAGAGAGATAGGTTCGGCCATCTTCCTGGCCAACGAGGACAAGGGCGTGAAGGTCGATCTTACGAACCCAGATGTCACATTCTTCGTGGAAGCGCGTGACAACCGCGCGTTCGTCTTCCAGGACTACATCAGATGCCATGCGGGTCTTCCCGTGGGGACGCAGGGCAAGGTTGTGGCGGAGCTAGACGGCTCCGACAGGGCGCTGGTCTCCGCTTGGCTGATGATGAAGCGCGGATGCAGGGTTTACTCCTCAACGGAATGCGACGGTTCTCCTCTGAAGCAGTATGACCCGTATTTCAGGGCGTTCAACCCCGACAAGGACAACATGAGCAGGATGCTCGGCATAGTCAAGGGATTCGATCTGCAGGGGATAGAAGGATTCGACGCATCGCAGTACGAGTTGCCGGTGTACTTCCCGACCGTGGGCATGTCCGACGAAGAGGTGTCCGAGATCGCAGAGGTCATCAGGCAGGGACTCTGAAACTAGCACTTATGCGAAATTAGATCGTCCGTCCTTCTAGGAGTTTTTTTTAAGGCTAACGAACCGGTGAAGAAACTAAGGAGCATCTCTAAACGTGTTTATTGCGATGTTGTCATCGATCTTTCACGTTTTTCCAAGATGTTAAAAATATGAATAGAGGGCTTGTGTGCCCTCTGGAAATGGTTTCATTCAGATGAAGGTTCTTCAGTAGGCTCCTTCTTTTCAGCGTATTGACTTGCAGCATTGAGTAATGCTTCTTTACATCCGTAGAGGTCTTCCGGCCTGCTGATGGGGAACTTGGTACCCTCAGGCGTGTCAAAAATCTGTACGAATTTTGACTTACCATCGAAGTACAATCTTATGATTGGTTTCCTGTTGTTGTTATTGAATAGTATTGCGCAGTACGATTTCGCATCCTTCATAACCACCTTGTCTACAGGGATAACTTCTGCGCAGATTGCCTGAACAATCCTGTGGGCGGCCATCTCCTCATCTGTTGTGACTATGCCGTTATCGTCTTTTATGTCCGATCCAAGCTCGCCATCACTGTCTTCTAGAGCGTTTTTTAGTTTCTGGTTTACAATCTCATTGATGTATGTCTTGATACCGTCTGTGATATAAGGTGTCCATTCCTGGGTGACCTTCTTGGTGATGACTTTGCCGTCGTACACTTTGTTGATGAAGTATTTAATGAACTCATCATCAGGATTGTTGAATGCTTTGGAGAGTTCCTCTTGGATTTTCCTCTTTCTAGCCAGGGACTCTATGGCGGGCACAAGTTCATCGACATTGAATTCGGTCTTGCAGAAGCGTTTAAGCTGGTTTTCCTGCCCCGGTTTCATCTTTACCAGGTTAATGATTAGAAATGGGGTAAGGTCCATCTTATTTTGTGCTTCGGTGTCGGAATAGAACTGATATTCCAATCCGTTTGTGAGTATTCCGATCTTGGCATTGCAGACTGAGAAGTATCTAAAAAGCTGCTCGCAATGCGAGTCGAGCTTTGTATCTGCGGATTTGGCCTCAATGAGGATTATGGGGTTGCCATCACTGTCGAGGATTGCATAGTCAAGCTTCTCTTTCTTCTTGGTGCCAACGTCAGCGTTGTACTCTGGAACAACCTCTAACGGGTTGAATGGGTCGTATCCCCATATCTGTAGCATGGGTACGATAAGGCCCATCTTAGTTGCTTCTTCGGTTTTACATGCGGCAGCACGTTTCTCCAACGAAGAGACATGGGCTGCCAAACGGTCGGTAAAATCAGTTCCTGTATTGCCGTTTGCCATGGTGATGTAATCCAATAGTATCTTTAAAAATCTCACGTGCAATGGAAGTTAGGGCAGTATCCGATGCTATATGGCCAGTCTGATAGCCAAATAGTATTGACATGTGCCATGATATGAGTCTTTTTCTGAAATAAGGGTCCCGCCCTTTCGGGCGGTAAAAGGGTTGAGATCTGAACGTAAGTGAGATCACTTGATTCTTCTCTGGTTCGCCTTGACCGAGGGCCTGGCCTTCTCAGCACCCTTTCCGGTGTGCCTCATTCCACGTCCCTTCTGTCCGGCGGAGGTCTTTCCGCGGTAGACACGGTTGGTGTGTGTCTTGTCGCAGATCCAGTTGATCTTGGGGTCGGCCTTGATGACGGGGTGTGCGGGGTCGACGAGGATGACCTCATACCACTCCTGCTGTCCGTCTGCACCTACCCAGTAGGAGTTCAGGACCTCGAGGTTGGGGTATCTCTTCGCAGTCCTCTCCTCGGCCATCCTCTGGATGCTCTTGCCGGTGATGATCTGGTTGATTCCCTTTCTCTTGGCTCTCCTACCTGTGACGATGGCCCTCTTGTGGAAGGATCCCTTCCTGACCTTCGCCCTTACGATGACATATCCCTGCTTTGCCTTGTATCCGAGTGCTCTGGCCCTGTCGAGACGGGTGGGCTTCTCTACGCGGGTGAAGTTCTCCTCCTTCCTCCACTGGATGCGGCGCTCGTAGTTCAATGCCTTGACGTACGACTTCTCGGGTACGTCCCATGCGTCAGCGATGTAGCTGTACATGCTCTTCCCGTTGACCGGGCGTGTTTCCTGAGTCTCTTCGCTCATTTTATCACCTTTACGGATTCGCCTTTCGGTACATTTCCGTTCGTGAGGCTAAACGTCTCACGGGGTATGGGATGTTTATTAGGTATATAAAAAGGACCGTCCTCTCCTTTATAGGTAAGATATCAAGGTACCAAGGGATATTTACGTTCCGAAGCGCTCGGCCATCATATGGATGATGTGACCGCCCAGGAAGTCGGGATGTCAAAGAGGATCGCGGGTTACCGCGAGCTGAGGAAGGCGATCCCGGATATCGTTTCCGAGAGGATCTCTCCTGCCGAATGGCTGGACACCGGCTGCGGGATGGGCGGTTCCATAAGGTCGTCCGTGGACAGGTTCCCTGACACTACGTTCACGCTGGCGGATCCCTCGGAGGAGAACCTCTCGGAGGCCAGGAGGACGCTGGAAGGGAAGGTATCCAGGTTCATCAACGCCCCCACGGACGGTTTGGAGCTTCCCGACGGGTCCTTCGACGTGATAACGGCGATATTGTCGCACCACTACTATAGCGACAGGGGGCAGAAGATGGCCGCTTTGAGGAACTGCCTGAGGATGCTCAGGAGCGGTGGCATGTTCATCGCCGTGGAGCACGCGAGGCATGAAAGTTCCCAGGCAGAGGCGGATGCCGAGTGGGAAGGGTACATGAGATCGGCCGGTCTTAGGGAGGAGTCCATCGAGGAGATGTTCCGCCGCAGGGACAGCGTCTATTTCCCGTACACCGTGGACGGATACAGGAGGCTCCTGGAGGAGGCTGGATTCGTGGATATCGAGCTGTTCTGGCACACCTGCTCCGACCTGGGCTACATCGCCCGTAAGAAGTGAGGATAATCTAATGATCCCAGATTCGTTGAGGAGGTTCTTCGAGGAGAATCCGAGGCCGGGATTGGCCTTTTCCGGAGGTTCGGATTCCACCTATCTGCTGTATGTCTGCCATGTTCTGGAGGTTGATGTCGTCCCGTACTTCGTGAGGGGAAGCTTCCAGACCCCGGAGGAAGAGGAGACGGTCAGGGCATCCTGTGCAAGATACGGCTTCGAGCCACGCATCCTCAATGTCAATGTATTCGATAGTCCCGGGATCGTGTCCAACGGGCCGGACCGCTGCTATCTGTGCAAGAGGTTCGTCTTCTCGAGGATCATCGAAGCCGCAAAACGCGACGGAAGGGCCTACGTCATGGACGGCACCAATGCCTCCGACGACCCTGCCGGAAGGCCGGGGATGAGGGCTCTGGAGGAGATGGGCATCGTCTCCCCATTGAGGATCTGCGGAATAACCAAGGCGGATGTCAGGAGGCTCTCCAAAGAGGCCGGCATATTCGGCTGGGACAGGCCGTCCGATTCTTGTCTCGCCACCCGCACGCCCACCGGCACCCCCATAACAGAGGATGGTCTCAGACGCACGTACGAGGTCGAGAAGGCCGTAAGGGAGTTCGGACTCAGAGGGTTCAGGGTGCGCACCCGGGGCACCGGGTCACTTCTGGAAATCGACCCGTCACAGAGGTCCATCCTTGAGGAGTATATGGAGGAGATCGAGGCGGTACTTCTGAAATACTACGATTCGGTATCCTACGGCGAGAGGACACCATCATGACCGATACGAAGCACATCCTGGAGGCCGTAAGGGACGGTTCCATGTCAGTGGAGGAGGCAGAGCTCGAGCTGCGCTCGAGGCCCTTCGTCGACCTGGGTTTCGCCAGGGTCGACACCAACCGCAGGACCAGGCAGGGTGCGTCGGAGGTCATCTACGGGGCTAGCAAGACCCCGGAGCAGTCGCTGGCCATAGCCAGGACGCTGATGGACAACGGTTCTGAATGCGTGATGATCACCCGCTGCCCCAGGGAGACGTACGATCTGATCGTCTCGGAGGGTATGGAAGCGGAGTTCAGGAAGGAGGCCAGGATCTGCATAGTAGGGAGGATCCCGAAGGCCGAGAGGAGGAGCTACATCTGCGTGGTATCGGCAGGCACCAGCGACATGCCCGTTGCGGAGGAGGCCGCCGTCACGGCGGAGGTCATGGGATGCAACGTCAGGCGCGTCTTCGACGCCGGGGTGGCAGGGATACACCGCCTACTGTCCGATGCGGATTCCATCATGGGCGCTTCCGCGATAGTGGTCGCCGCCGGCATGGAGGGGGCGCTTCCCAGCGTGGTCGGCGGTCTCGCCGATGTGCCTGTCATAGCAGTGCCGACATCCGTCGGGTACGGCGCATCGTTCGAAGGTCTAACTGCCTTGCTGGCGATGATGAACTCGTGCGCATCCACGGTCAGCGTTGTCAACATCGACAACGGGTTCGGTGCGGGCTACATAGCATCGATGATAGACAGGAGGTCAATCCAATGAGGACGCTGTATCTGGAATGCAACGCCGGAGCATCCGGCGATATGATGCTGGGTGCCTTGGCTGATCTTCTTGACGACCCGCAGGATGCCAAGCGCCTGATCGAATCCGCCGGGATCCCGGACATCGAGATCATTGTGGAGAAGGCTGAGAAGTTTCACGTCGGGGGCACCAGGGTCAGGGTCATGGCCGCAGGCCATGAGGAAGGCGTCGATGACCATCACAGTCATCATCAACACAGGTCGTTCCAGGAGGTGCTCTCCATCATAGATTCGCTCAAGGTCTCCGACGACGTCAGGAGAAGGGCGAAGGAGATCTACACTAGAGTGGCCGAGGCGGAATCCAAGGTCCACAACGAGCCCGTATCGGAGATCCATTTCCATGAGGTAGGGATGCTGGATGCCATAGCGGACATCGTGGGGACATGCATCCTCATTGAGAGGCTAGCTCCCGATTACATCGTATCCTCGCCGCTCCGCACAGGACACGGAACTGTGGAATGCGCCCATGGGCTTCTTCCGATACCCGCGCCTGCCACGGCACTTCTGCTGAGGGATGTGGAATCCTATGCAGGCGAACTCGAAGGGGAGTTCACAACCCCGACCGGCGCAGCATTGATAGGATATTTTTCTGAAGATTACGGCCAGCGTCCCCGCATGAGCATCAAGGACATCGGCGTAGGCATCGGGCATCACGATTTCGAGATACCGAACATCCTCAGAGCCTTCATCGGCGAATCTGAGGGCAGGATGTTCGAGATCTACGAGCTGAACTGCAACATCGACGACATGACCCCGGAGGACATGGGCCACATGACCGACCTCCTGCTCGAGGAGGGGGCGTTGGACGTGACCATATCCCCGCTGATAATGAAGAAGGGCAGGCCCGGCCAGAGGCTGACCTGCCTGTGCCGTCAGAACGACAAGGAGAGGATCGCCAGGTTGATCCTGGAGAACACGTCGACCATCGGTCTCCGCATGTGGAAGGCCGAGAGGTTCGAGATGACCTCGCATATGGAGGTCTGCCATACGGAATACGGCGATGTGAGGGTCAAGGTCTCGGAAGGTTACGGGCTCCGCAAATGGAAGGCCGAGCATGACGACCTGGTGCGCCTGGCGGAGGAGAACGACATCCCCATCTCAAAGGTGAGGGATGCGATCCGCTTCGAATGATCCCTCGGATCAGTACTTGAATTTCCCGTCGACGAACTCCACTTCCACCCTGTCCCCGTCGGGGAACGTGTGGTAGCCGATGCCCTGGGCCTTGCCGTACTTGAAATCGGCCTCGTCCTTCTCGCCGTTGGGGTAGGTGATGACGCCCTTTCCGTGGTACATGTTCTCCCTGAACTGCCCCTCGTACTTCGCGCCGCTGACCTTGGTGTAGATGCCGTATCCCTCGAACATGTTGTTGACGAACTGGCCTACGTACTGGTCCCCGCTGGAGCAGGTGTAGACCCCTTTGCCGTTGAACATGCCGTCCCTGAACTGCCCCTCGTACTTGGCTCCCGAGGCGAACGTGTAGATCCCCTGTCCGTTGAAGTTCTCGTATTCGATCTCGCCGGCGTACATGTCGCCGTTCGGCATGTTTATTTGCTGGATCTTTCCCATCCTAACACCTGGCATGAGTATCTCGTGATGGGTTAATAACATTTGACAATCGGTTAAGTTAGATGGATTATATATCCAATAACCGATGCAAGATCCATGGGGAATCTAGTCGAACTGCTCGGACCGAAGTACATGCCTGTGGCCATCTACCATCTGGATGAGGTGCCTGCCGATGCGGAGGCCCCTTCCGGCGGATGCATAGTGAGATCGATGCTCCTTCCGGCGCTGGAGGGGAGGACCGTCGCCTCCAAGAGGGACGGCATCGGTTGCAAGGGCGCATGGAACGGCCTTGGTCTCGGAGGGGAGGACAAGGAGGGCAGGGACGGACTTGCCATATCCTATTCCGTCGGCAATGTGGAACGTTCGGGAAGGCATTACTTCTGCAGCCCGGAGGTCGCGATGGTCAACCATCAGGGCAGGATCCCCGTCTACGGTACAGGCGACGAGTGCGTCGTGTTCCAACCGTTGGATGAAGCGGAGGCCGCCGGTGCCCCGATAGAGGCCGTGGTGTTCATTGTGGATCCTGCGGAGTACAGTGCGATGATGACGCTGGCCTGCTTCTCCGAGAGGAAGGGCGATTCTGTGGTGCGCTCATCTTTCGGGCTGAGCTGCGAGCAGATGTACGCGATGCCCAGGCAGGAGGGCGAGAGCGACGAGCCTCGCATGGTTCTCGGGATGACAGAGTTCTTCACGAGACGCTTCATCGATCCCGGGAGGATGGCGCTGTCGCTCCCTTACAACCTATACAGGAAGATGGACGCGGACAGCACATCGTCGTTCCTCAAGGACGGGTCATGGAAAGAGGCCATGAGGTCCAGGTGCGACAATTGTGACTGATCAGAAGAAGTCGTCCAGGCTCTTCATCTTCGGCTTGGGCTTGTCCGCCGCTTTCTTCTTCTTGGGGGCATCGGAGGATTCCGCGAACTTGCCGCTGAACAGCGTTGCCTGCTGGTTGCCCATGAGCAGGTCCCTCTCCTCCCAGCCGAACACCTCGGTGATGCGCGAGGCGGTCTGCGACAGGCGCTCCGCATAGTACTTGTAATCGGGTTTGGCGGTGAATTCCACACCGCTCACATAGGGTTCCACGGTCTGGGGCGTCGCCTTGGAATCAGTGACGATCCATGACACCTTCATGCCGGGTATGAAGTCGTATCCCATTGCGATGAGCTTCTTCGCCGCCTGGACGTTCGCCATCCTGTCCGGGTTCTCGTAGGCGTCCAGACCTTTGCATGATTTCGATATGACCAGCTCGCCGACGTCGACGTTGCCCGACTTCACGTCCTGGATGGTGGTCTTCACCATCGACAGCGCCTCGTCGTTCTTCTCCGACAGGATGAGCTCGAAGAGGTCGGTGAGCATCCTGCTCTGGAGGTCGAACGAATCGGACCTCCTGATCTCGTATCCTCTTACCAGGAGCTCGTCGGACACCGTGGGCCAGACGACCTTCCCCACATACCTCTTCTTCATCCCGTGGGTGAACATAGGCTCCAGCAGCTTCTCAAACTCCAGGGTCCCGCCGTCAACGGAGAACCTCTCCGCCATCTTCTGCCCGAACTCCACCGAACCTTCAAGGTCGTGGGCCGGGGACTGCATGAAGATGGAATCCGTATCGGAGTAGATCACGTGTATCCCCTCGGACTCCACCTGGTTGATTATCCCTATGGTGTTGGCCCTGGCGAATGCGGTGATCGCAGCGCCGATGCTCTTGTCGGTGAACCTGTAGAAGGTGGATGCGAACACGCCGTAGAACGTGTTCATCAGGACCTTCACCGCAGCCTGCAATCCGTCCAGATAGTTGTGCTCGTGCGGGTCCTCGGTCTGCTTCATCAGCTTCTTGATCCTGTCCCTCTCGGCCATCAGGTCCTCGAGGATCCTTGGGAGGAGTCCTTCCCTCCTTTCCTTGCTCATGAAGCGTGCGCCGGACGGGCTGACGATCTCCCCGTCCTCGCAGAGCGTGGTGAAGCAGATATTCTTCGCGATGATCAGCGAGGGGTACATGGATTTGAAGTCCTCCACGCACACCCAATGGTACAGGCCCGGGGTCATGCTGTGAACGTACCCGCCCTCGATCTGCTCCGCGCCGGCGATCCTCGCGCCCATCATCGGCACAGCGACCTTGCTACGGTCAGCGGCACGGATGAGCAGGGAATCGGCGAGCTGCGACGAGCCTGATGTCATCACATCCTCGATGGTGAGCTTCGACACGGCCGCGAGGTCCATGTCCTTCCTGACCGTTCCCACTTCCAGAAGGATGCGCAGAGCGAGTTCGGCATCCTTGAAGCAGTACTTGATGACCTTATCCCTGTTGTTGGCCCACTCGGAGTCCATGTATTTCGGGTCGACGTCCAGCTTCTGCTCCCCCAGCAGCATCATTGATACTGCGTTCAGTGTCTCCTGCTTGGGGCGGAGCTGCCTCTTGACCGCCCACCACGCGTCGCAGACGAGACGTCCCTTCACGCGCCAGAACCTGTCGCTGACTAGGCGGGGCTGGCTGCCGTCGCGTCCCCAGGGGAGGGCGTCCTTCATCTTCCTGACCTTCGACCTGTCGATGATCTTCCTGATGTCGTAGTTGTCGATGTTGTACCCGGTGATCACATCGGGGTCCTCCCTGCGGATGTAGTCCGCGAAGAAGCTGATGATCTTCTCCTCGTCGCCTGTGAACGATTCGCCGTTGACGATCCCGTCCCCGTCCTTGATCACCGTGCATATGGTGTAGATGAAATCATGCGTGACCGAGTTCTCGATGTCGAACGACAGGTACTTCAGGCCGGGGTCGAAGGAGTCGATGTTCTCGAAGGAGTCCATCCTCACCACGAGGTCGGTGAAGTACGGCCTGTCGATGACGTCCCCCGTCACCCTTATGCATGAGCCCATGTCCCTGTCGTAGAAGAAGCGGTGCTGGAACGAGATGTCCGCCGACAGCACGCGGTAGCCCTTCTTTTGGAACCTGCTCTTGTACTCGGAGAGCTTCCAAGGGCTCTTGATCGTGACCTTCAGGACGTCATGCATCTCGGACTTGTACAGCAGGCTGTCGTGCTCCGCGGAGATGACCTCCGGGTCGTCCTTCATCTGCTCGTCCAGGTCCGGTCTCGGGTCCACGGCGAACAGGTAGGGCCTGAAGCCGTACGCCAGGATCGTGATGGATTGCCTGTCGCGGGTCTTCCCGAACAGCTCCACCACCGGTTCCTCCCCGTCCTGCGACGAGGAGGCACTGATTATCCTGACGTCCCATGTGTCCATCGTATCACTTGTTCGCTACGATCCTTATGACGTCCCCGTCCTCGAGGATGTAGTCCGCCCCGACCGTGCGCTTGGTGCGTGCGTTGACAGCGCGGATGAACTTGTCCCCAAGGTCGCTGTGCACCCTGAAGGCGAGGTCCCTTGCTGTGGATCCGCGGGGCACCAGGAAGGCGTCCGGGAGTACGCGTCCGAAGTGGTCGGTGTACTTGTTCTCGTCCTCGACGGGGTAGACGGTGATGAGGTCCAGCATCTTGAACGCCGCATCCTCGATGCACTTCTGCACACCTGTTCCGCCGTACTTCTCCATGTTGGCCTTCATGTAGTCGAGGGCCTTCTTCTGGCCTTCGTTGAGGGTCACACCCTCCTTGACCGTGAAGGTGGCGTCCCCGGGTGTGTAGTCCACGAGCCCTGCGGCCGCAGCCTTCTTCAAAGCGAGCTCGGTCTCCGCCATGGTCACGACGCAGATGTCGTTGATGGCCTCGACCTTCTCTATGTTGCCCTCGGGGGCGATGTCCGCCTTGTTCATGGCGGCGATCATGGGTTTGGACTGCTCCCTGATGCTGATGCACAGCTTCAGGAGATCTTCATCCGTCCAGTTGACTATGTCGTCGGGCATGTCTACCGTGCTCAAGGCTTTCTTGATCTGCGCCTCGGTGACGTTCAGTCCCGCGAGCCTGTCCTGGATGATCTGCTCAGGCTTCAGACCGGTCATCCTGGAGGCTCTGGCCATCTTGTTGAATCCGTTCTTGAGGATCTCCCTCATCCAGTACTCGATCTCCTTCCTGAGGAAGGTTATGTCCTCGGTGGGGTCGTGGGATCCCACATCCCCGGGAAGACCCTCGATGTCGGTGGATCCGCTGACGTCGATGACGTTGATCAGAGCGTCCGCCTGCCTGAGGTCGTCCAGGAACTGGTTGCCGAGTCCCTTCCCCTGCCATGCGTCGGGGACCAGTCCGGCAACGTCCAGCAGCTCCACGGGGACCATCCTGGTCCCGTTGATGCATAATGAGTTGTGAGGTGTGCATGTCACTCCCAGCGCCTTGCACGGGCACGGCGTGCGGACATGTGCGACACCCTTGTTGGGTTCTATGGTGGTGAAGGGATAGTTGGCTATCTCCACGGGGGCCATCGTCGCCGCTCCGAAGAATGTCGATTTACCAACGTTCGGTTTCCCTACTATTCCGATTTGCATTGATATCACTCTCGGAATGTCCTACAACATAAATGTCCTTTGGGTGCTCTGGATGGTGTTTTACGGAGGATGTACATTCTTAAGACCGTTATGACCGATGAGGCAGCCAAATGGAAGGTCGCTACCGTTATCGCAACGAGTACAAGAGCTGGCATTCATGCTCTGCTGCGACGACCTCGTGAGGGAGAACAGCAACATGGATGCCGCCAACAAGATGTACAAGCTCTGCGAGGAGAACAACTGGATGCCCGTATCGATGAAGAACGATTGGACCACCATCTACGGGGACGATGTCAGGAAGAAATGATATCGGTGCCTGAGCCTGTAGATCGCATCCGCGATCTCCCCGATCTGGGCGGGGGAGAGCCTCTCAACCCTGTCGTCGATGTAGGGCACATCGTCTCCAGCCTTCATCAGGCCGGCCGACTTCAGCGAGGTGCCGATCTTCTTCCTGCGGTGGTTGAACGTGACCTCGACCACTCTGAAGAACAGCTTCTCGTCCAGGACCTTGAACGGAGGCTCCCTGGGGGTTATCCTCACCAGCGCCGAATCCACCTTCGGCCTGGGGTTGAACCTCGACGCGGGCACGGTCTCCATGATCTCGCAGGTCGACCTGTAGAACAGGTTCACGGTGAGCCTCGAATAATCGGGGCTGCCGATAATCGCCACCATGCGGTCGGCGAACTCCTTCTGGACCATGACAACGGCGGTCCTGAAGTCGTACTCCAGGAGCTTGAAGATGATTGGCGTGGACACGCTGTACGGGAGGTTGCTCACGAACACGTCGAACTCCGGGAACGGTTCCTTGACGGCATCCGCATGGATCAGTTTCAAGGAATCGCCGTAGGTCTCCGTGATGTACTTCGCCAGAATATCGTCGATCTCGATGCATGTGACGTCGTCGGAGACCTCGATGAGCCTCTTCGTGAGAATGCCCAGTCCGGGCCCTACCTCCAGGACCCTGTCCTCCTTTTTGATCCCGGCGTAGCCGATGTGCCTGTCGGCCACACGGTCGTCGATGAGGAAATTCTGTCCCTTGCTCTTCTTCGGTATGATGCCGGTATCGGCTATCAGGCGGCCGGTGTCGTTCATCTCGACACGAAGAGGTAGCGCTTCCTCTCGGGATCCTCGATCTCGAGAACGATGCGTGAGACTATGAGCTTCTCGGGGGTCTTGATGCCGGTCCTCTGGGCGAGGTCGTTGAAATCGGTGAAGTGGCCCTTCTTCCTCTCCTCGAGGATGATGTTCAGGGACTTCTTCCCGAGTCCGGGGAGTTCCTCGAGCAGGTGCTTGCGCATGCTGATGGCCTCCGCCTCGTTGAAGAACTTGATGTACTTCGCCTGGTCCGCCATCACGATGTCGTTGACGGCGAACTCCAGTTCCGCGATGGCGTTGCTGGTGAGGTCGTTGTACGTGATGCGGCGCTTGACATGGTCTATCACGTCGCGCTTCTCGGTGGCCGAATCCTTGCCGATGAACGTCCTCGCACCGATGGTGACGATCGCGTTGGGCTTGGTGACGAGTTCGAACAGCTTGAACTCCTCGTCCCCGATCGCGTAGCATATGGGCTCCTTCTTGCCGAAACCTGCAGATGGGATCCCCTGAGGTAGGAAATCCAGAATGTATGCGTGCTCTTCCATAGGAGGGCCCCCTTAGATTCACAGATACTTGTTCACAGTGTCAATGACCTGATTGATCTCAGCGTCACTGAGCTTCTGCCTGTAGAAGATGGCGTGGACATCCTCGGGGAATCTAGGGAGGATGTCCGCGATCTTCACAGCAATGTCATCCGTAACGAACTCGAAGGCAGAAAGCTCCTCGATGAGCTTGTTGGTGTCCTCGAGCGTGAGTTTAGAGACTTTCTGCGCGTGGTCAAGCGCTGCCTTCTGTGATGCGAGGAGCACATCCTCGTCCTCGAGTAGACCTGCTGTTCCCTTCCTGCTCTCGGAGATACCCTCTAGGAGTTCCTTCACTTCTGCGAGTGTGACGTAGCGCTCTGTCATTTGTATTACCTTCAGTTGTCGACGTTCCTGACGAGGTGCTCGGGGCGGGCGACGACCATCTTGGTCTTGTTTCCGTCCTTAACGGATACCTCATAGGCTGCTCCCCTCTCTCCGACGACGACTCCGGTGAGTCCGTGGAATCTGGAGAACGGCATTCCCTTGTGAATGCTGGGGTCGATCACGATGTTGACTTTCTCTCCCTTCTCGAAGGTCTGGAAACCTTTCGTGATGGGTGAGAGCCCGCGAGCCCTGACTGACTTCTTCAGTTTCATGCGGGTCTTTGTCCTTGTTCCGCTGGATGCCTGCATTGCTTATCCCTTCATTGTTCTTCGAATTTGATCGCCAATACATCGAGGGTCTCGACTTTGCACTGTATCCCGAGCCTCTCTGAGAAGCTGGGTACGCTCCTGCCCTCGTCGCCGGACACGAACTCCTTGACGTATGTTCCCGAATCGGTCTCGAGTTCGAGATCGAAGGAATCGTCGGATTTCCATTCCGCCTGGCACCAGTGGATCCTCCTCTTCCTGACAAGGTCCGCACGCCTGTGCTCGACCCTGCGTGGAGTCCTCTGGTCTATATTGACGTCCTTGAACGATAGGGCAACGTTAACTAACTCCTCTTTATTAACTTTACCCTCTGCTTTAACGTGCACGTGATATACCTTGTCAGAAGCGGCGGCCTTGTAGCGCTCCACCGCTTCGCGCTGTACGAACCTTAGACTGTTGTATGCCGCCAGCTCTCCCTGGTTGGCCCTCCTCTCGAGCTCGTCCAGGTCGATGTTCCTGTAGCGGGGCTGGCTGATCTCCAGGACGAACGGCCTGCCGTCTCCGAGCATGCACGCGTCGATGTCCTCGCGGCCCATGCCGTGGAAGAAGTGCTCCTGCCCCTCGGTCATCTCGAGTGCGATGTCCCCGATGATCTCCTGGACCGACGTGGGATACATCTTCCCCGCGCCGTGGCAGTGGTCGCATCCCTTGCCGTGGCAGACCCTGCATGGCCAGATGGTCTGGGGGATCTCCCTGCTGAACTTGTTGTAGCGTCCCGCTATGAACACGGGGGCGATGTCCAGCGTGACATCCGCGAAGCGGGTGTCCACCAGCGCCACGACCTGGGGGTTCTTGAACTCCACAGGGCGGTGGATCATGGGAAGTGCCAGCTTCCCGATCTCGCGGTTCAGCTCCGCTTTGATCGTCTCGCAGTTCTCGAGGGCGAACCTCTCCATGAGGTCCTTCTCTCTCTGGACGATCTCCGGCTCCACCCTGGTGCCGATCAGGAAGTTGTTCGACTCCACGTCGTTGATCTTCTCGGCTGCAGCCTCGGCGAACCTGCCGAGGAGGTCGAATATGTTCTCGCACAGCGGGCAGAACTCCTCGGCGCGGATGTCCTTCCCGCGCTCCTTCAGAGCCTCGCGTATGAGCCTGCCGCGGACGTCGTTGGTCATCCCTGTACCAAGTTTTCCGAACATGCGTCCCAGGCAGTGGTCGCATACCCCTGTCTCTGCCACGGACGCGGCCAGGTCGTAGTTGTCCCCGAACCATTCCTCCATGCTATCACTCAGAGGTCGAATCCCATCTCGGTGATCCTCAGCATGGGGCGCTGGCTCTCGAGATAGTGGTACACGGTCGCGTGCTCGCTGCCGTTGATCAGGAGCTCCACAGCATGCTTGGCCACGGGCAGGCTTATCGAATTCCCGATGAGCCCAACCGTGTTCCCGTAGATGACCATGTCGCAGCCGGTCAGCTCCTCGATCAGCTTGCGTGTCTTGCCGTTCTTGCCTATGAGGCGTCCCCTCACGCGGGGGACCTGGCTGGAACGGTCTCCTATCGCTTCCTTTATGTCTATCAGCTCGAAGTACTCGTCATCGTCGAAGAGCCTCATCGCGGTGTCGGGGTTGAACCCTCTTCCCGTGGCCTTGACGACCTCCATGAGCTTGAGCGCCATAAGGGGATCCTCGAGCTCCACATCGTCGTGGATTATGACCTCTCCCTCCTCGGTATCGATGTCCATCTTGATACCGGATATGTTCTGGAGGGTCTTCTTGGTCTCCCCGTTCTTGCCGATGAGCGTACCCACCCTGTCGGCGGGTATCCTGATTGATCTCATTCCTCATCATCTCCGTCTTCATCATCATTATTCAGTGTCTCTTCCAGGACCTCTGCATCGGTCCAGACCTCTGCTTCCCTTCTCTTGAAGAAGCTGTTTATGTTGTGGATGTCCCTCTCGAGGAGCTCCTTAGCATTGTAGTGGTCGCGTGTCATCGCCTGGCCCACATCGATCATTATCGGCTCCCCGTCCATCATCAGGATGTTGTACTCGCTCAGGTCCCCGTGGACCAGATGGGCCTCCTGCCATCCGTCGATTATGAAGGACAGCACATCCTCGTACGTCCCGTCTGGATCGTCGAGGACCACGTCCTTGAGCTGCGGTGCGGGGCCGGTCTCGTCGCCTATGTATTCCATAAGCAGGCAGTTCTGGGCGAAGGTTATCGGCTGCGGGACGGGTATCCCGGCCTTCTCGTACCTGTCCAGGTTCTTGAACTCCTTGTTCACCCATGCGTAGATGAGCTTCCAGCGGTTGCCGGTGACCCCTTTGAATCTGGGGTCGCCCTCGACGTACTTCGCCACCCTCTTGAACGTGGAAGTGGATGTCCTGAAGATCTTCAGGGCCATCGGCTCGTCCTCCTCGTCGGTGGCGTAGAAGACGTTGCCCTCCTTCCCGGTGGATATGGGGTAGTGGACGGAGTCTATGTATCCGTCCTTCATGAATTCGTAGATCGTCATCAGGGTCTTCTTGTCGAAGACCTCTGCCTCCGTCTCCTTCTCGTCGCCGGTCCTGTTCGTCTTGAGAGCATCTACGCGACGCTCAAGGTATGCATATGCTTCCTCGTACGAGGACATGGTGACCACACCCTTTTCAGAAAATGTCCAGGTTCTTCGGAACCTTGTTCCTCTTGCTGAGGTTGACAGCCTGCGTCTTGGTGTATCTGAATCTGACGTCACACTTGTCTGGTTGGAAATCCCAAACAGAGATGATCAGGAGATCGCCCTCTCTGATCCACATTCTCTTCTTGATCTTTCCAGGAATGCGTCCCACGCGGGATACTCCGTCCTCGCACATGACTTTGATCTTGGATGCACCGAGCAGCTGATCCGCTATCCCGAACATTTCTGCTTCTTTGATGTTAGGCAGACGTACACGTGTTACGTCCTCATCAGGCATTTCAAGCGGTTCATTATCGCTCATTATGGATCCTCCTATAACATTTCCATTATAAGCGACCTTATAAAAACGTATGCACACTTTTACGGTCCCGCCCCGCCGTGTTCACACCTTCGGATGCCATGGGGGATGTGACTTCAGAAGTTGGATCCGAGCCATTCCCCGATGGTCCTCAGCACATCCTCGTCGATCGGCTCCCTGCTCAGGCGGACGTATTGCTTCTTGATGTCCAGTATGCTGTTGTCACCGTCCACCTTCCTGAGGATGTGGTTGATCCCGTCCGGTGCGTAGCAGCTGATGCCAGGGATGTCTCTGATGTTATCAAGCTGTCTGTAGTCCACGTTCAGGTCGGATTTTCCGGTGATGGCCAGCACGGGTCTTCCGAACGATCTCAGGATCGAGACGTAGTCTTCGGTGGAATGGGATTCATGCTCTCTGAGCCATTTCGGGCTCGGGCCCAGCATGGATTTGTCCTTGCCGGAGTTCCTGGCCTTCTCGAACATCTTCGCGCTCTTGGCCTCGCTCTTCTCGAGGCTCGCGCTCCTGCGGAGGATCATCCCTTTCAGCCCTTTCATGTCCTTCGATTGCTGCTCGACCTCCATGGACTGGTAGTGCAGGCCATCCTTCATGCCCGTGGCGGCGCCTCCGAGGAGTATGAGGCCGGCGAGATCCTCCCTCTCGGCCATGAGGGTCGCTATCATCGCGCCCTCGCTGTGCCCGCAGACGACCACCCTGTTCTCATCGACGTAGGGGAGTTGCTTGACGTACCTTACGACGGAGATCGCGTCATCCACCAGGTCGTTCAGTCCGGTGCTGTTGAAGTCCCCCTCGGATTCATGCGTCCCCCTCTTGTCGAAACGTGCGACGACGAAGCCCTTGTTCCCGAAGAAGTCTGCCAGATCCCTGTAGAAGTTCAGATTCATGCCCTTGCCGTTCCCGTCGCGGTCGAGCTTTCCGGTCCCCATCACTATGACGATCGCCGGGCTTATCTCGGCGTCGTTGCGGGTAATGGTCGCGCCTATGGCGAACTTTCCCTCTATCCTGACCCTTTCCTCCCTGATGCTCATTGCTCTTCCTCCTCTACTGGCGATGATATGATCGAGACGCTCCTGATCTTCCCGCGCCCGTCGGCGTCGCTGTACCTCTTCAGGAGCTCCGCATACTCAGACAGGAAGCTATCGAACCTCTCGTCTGTGAGGCGCAGCATCGCTGTCCTCATGCAGAGCCTGTCCGCGACCGGGTCGGCATCCTCTTTCTCCAGGTATCTTTGGAACCTGCCGTGGATGTCCATCAGGAACTGGAAAGCGGTGGCGGAGATATCGCCGTTGACCTCCTTCGACCATCTCTCGGCATCCAGTGACAGCAGCCTCTCCGCGGTGCCTCTGACCTTGCGTTCCTCCTTCACCGTCAGGATGCCTTCCTTCAGAAGGTAGTTGATGTGGCGGTAGATCGTGGGGGCCGGCACATCCATGAGGGCATCGGCTATCTGTTTCGTGGTGGAGTCCCCTACGAGAGTTAGGTGCTGGATTATCCTGAAGCGGGTTGGGTTGGAGAGTATCGCGTTGAGGTCCATGGGATCACATCATTTTCATTGATGATATTATTATCAATAATGATAATAATCGAACGGGTATATAATAGTGGACACGCGAGGTCGCTGTCATGTCCGCGTCCGCGTCGTGAATGAACTTGGGATAATCGTTATAAATGAGTTCGTGATGGTCTCCTTTACTGCTCCAGTAGTGTAGCGGCCAATCATTCAGCCCTTTCGAGGCTGACACACGGGTTCGAATCCCGTCTGGAGCACTAAATTCTCTATCCAGATCGTCGCTTTCCGAATTCAATTTTCCGCAAAAAACAATCTGGCCGATGTGATTGTTCGGTGACAGAATCGTTGATAACAAATGGCAAGATCCTTGCCAGACCTACATGGACTGTGCACCGCCGCTCATTGACGCACGCGGCATCATGTAAGATTTCCATCACGAACTGGTGACTGCAATCCAGATTCTCTGTCAGTGGACACGTTTCATATTGCCATCTTCTTCGAAAGTATGTTTCATCCGACAAGTGATGATTTCAATGAAGTTCACCGGTATTGCATGATAAAATAGGCGCATCATGATTCTCTATCAATGGACTGTAATTGCTCGTCGGGAGTGGTAGCGTGGCTGATCGGAGGAGAGGGTGAGGGATGCGCCATGTCGGCGCGCCTCAAGGAGAGGCTGGCGGACGGCCTCGAGCTTCCCACCGCAGATGCAGAGGCCCTTACGGTACTGAAGGCCATGGCCGAGGCCGGCGATCAGGATGCGCAATGCCTTATGGGTTTGGCATTTGAGCACGGTCTGGGGATCCAGATCTCAATGGAGGATGCCTTGGGATGGTACAGGCGGGCCGCCGATGCAGGAGACGGTTTCGCCATGGAGCGCGCAGGGGAGATATGTTTGGTCCTGGGCGGAGAGGACCTGTTGGCCGTAGGCGCAGGCTACGGGAGCGTAGATTGCATGTTGGAGCTCGCCCTCTCGAAGGAGACAGAGGGGACGGATGAGTCCCTGAAGGAAGCCGTCCGCCTGTACAGGATAGCTGCCGCTGCCGGGAGCGCGGAGGCCTATCGTTGCATCGGGAACCTGTACGAGAACGGGAAGGGCGTGGAGCAGTCCTACGAGAAGGCGGCCGAGCATTACGGGATATCAGCAGGTATGGGATTCTATGTCGCTCAGTGTGACCTCGGATACATGTACGAGAACGGGATGGGTGTCCCCCAATCCTACGAGAGGGCTGCCGACCTGTATCGGATGTCGGCCGAATCTTGGTATCCTCGGGCTATGAACCTCCTCGGGTTGCTCTACTTCCAGGGGCTAGGTGTCGATGAGTCCGATGAAGAGGCGTTCCGCCTGTTCGAAGTTGCCGCAGAAATGGGAGAAGTGGATGCCATCAACAACCTTGGACTCATGTACCAGAACGGTCTGGCCACGGAGGAGTCCCCCGAGGAGGCCTTCCGCCTGTACGGCGAGGCTGCATCGAGAGGGTGTGCGGCGGCGGAATGCAATCTGGCGCGCATGTACAGGGACGGGGAGGCCGTCCCCAGGTCATACGAGAAGGCCATGGAGCTGTTCAAAAGATCCTTCGAGAATGGGCACCCCCGTGCGGCGTTCTATCTGGGCCTCATGCACGAGCGTGGCGAAGGTGTGGAACCGTCCGCCGAGAAGGCGATTGAATGGCACAGGAGAGCGGCCGAAGGAGGCTATATCGATTCCTACCACAAACTCGGCCAACTCTACGATGATGAGGGGTGCACGGAGGAGGCGTTCCGCTGGTACCTCAGAGGCGCCGAGGCGGGGTCCAGTTTATCGCAGTGCGATCTCGGATACATGTACGAGCACGGGGCCGGCGTGGAACAGTCCTATGAGAAAGCCGTAGAATGGTATAGGGCGGCGGCCGAACAGGGGTGTTCGACGGCGCAGTGCAACCTCGGACTGTCCCTCATGTCCGGCAGAGGGGTCATCCAGTCCTACGAGGAGGCGTTCCGTTGGTTCATGGAGGCTGCGGAGCAGGGGAACTCGGACGCGCAGTACTGGGTCGGGTCCCTGTTCAGGGACGGTGAGGGCGTTGAGCAGTCCTACGAGGAGGCGGTCGAATGGTTCGGGAAATCTGCAGAACAGGGGGATCCGGATTCCAAGTTCGAACTGGGTTGCCTGTACGAGGCGGGGAACGGGGTGCCAAGGTCGCTGGAGATAGCTGAGAAGCTGTACAGGGAATCGGCGGCCGACGGCAACGAAAACGCTGTCAATGCGCTTAAGAGACTGTCTGATTGATGGCGATGAACCGTTCGCAGAGTCCATTATCTTGTACCCCTGGCGATGCTGATGTCTATGGTCTTCGCCTCTTTATGATGCCAGAACCTATCTCCTGAAATGGATCGAGGACGCGAAGGATACGGGTATCAAAGAGCTGCTGAAGCTGGTGGATCTGGTCGAATCGCATATGGAGGGCATCCTCAACTGGTACGAATCCAGGATAAACAACGGATTTATGGAGGGGTTCAATCCCGTCCTCCAAGCATTCAAGGGGAGAGCTAGAGGATACCGCAGCTTCGAGAGATGCCGTACAATGATCTACCTGAGAAGCTCCGGGCCGTGCTAAGGCGTATCTATATCCCAAGCGAGGAGCGGAGCGACGGGCCATAGAGCCGCTAAGCGGCTCTGCGAGCGATTAGCGAGCATGAATCATTCAACAATTGGTGTTTTTCTTCAGAGAGATGACGTGCAATCGCGAACCGCGTTTGTACTCATATGACTGGCCCACTGTTTTTCAGAAAGAACCTTTTTGACAAATCTGTAGTAATCACACGGTATCATGGTATTGATAATAGCTCGCCAAGTCTATTAATCTAGGATGAGATAGGCAGGCCCGTGAATGTATCGACCAAGACCCGTTATGCATTGCGCATGCTTGTGGATATCGCCGCCTTCCAGGATTCAGGGAAGGTCAAGATCAGGGACATCTCCGCACGCCAGGACATATCTATCAAGTATCTCGAGCAGATCGTCACGATACTGTCCAAGGCGGACATAGTCAGAGGCGAGAGGGGCCCCCAGGGAGGCTATGTGCTGACCCGTCCTGCATCCGAGATAACCGTGGCCGAGGTCGTTCTGAAGATCGAAGGCGGTGTTGCTCCAGTACCGTGCATCAAGGACGGCAACGTCGAGTGCGACAGGAAGGACCGCTGCACCACCCTGGACATGTGGATGAGGATCGAGAAGGCGGTCATGGACATCATGAGCGAGACCTCTATACAGGATCTGCTCGACGATGCCAATTCCAAAGGGATCATAAGGATACAGGATTCCATGCCGGAGTACATCATCTGATTGTCAGGTCCTGAACGAGGTTTGTCCATGGGAAGATACGACAGACAGCTCCTGGAGTTCACCGATGAGGAGCAGGGACGCATCCGCAGAGCAAGGGTTGGCATAGTCGGATGCGGGGGATTGGGTTCGTATGTTGTCACATCCCTCGCCGTGGCAGGCATAGGCGGATTGACGATAATCGATCCGGACGTCCCGGATATAACCAATCTGAATAGGCAGTTCATCTACTGCCGGCATGTCCTCTCGGGGGAGACCCCGAGGCCCAAGGCCGAGCTGATGGCGGAATGGATCCGCAGCATAAACCCCGATGTTTCCGTTGATTACCACGTGGGCAGGTTCGATGCGGAGACCTGCGGCCTCTTCGACGGATGCGACATCATGGTTGACTGCCTTGACTCGATATCTTCAAGACAGTTCCTCAACGAGTACTCCGTCAGGACGGGCAAGCCCATGGTCCACGGAGGGATATCCGGATTCACCGCCGAGATGTGCACCGTCGTTCCCGGTCAGACTCCGTGTCTGAGGTGCATCCTGGGCGACATGCCCGATTCCGCCAAGCCTCCCGCGTCCATCGGCTCTGTGGTTATGTTCGCAGGTTCGCTCGAAGCGACAGAGGTCCTGAAACTGGTCGCCGGCCGTCCCGACGACTCGAGGGGGACATTCTTCTCTTATGACTTGTCGAACGGCAGGGTCACGCCGGTGCGGTTTAAGAGGGATCCCGCATGCCCGGTATGCGGGCATGCGCTGAAACGATGAGCATCAGATGTCGGACTCATTAGCAGCATCGCGTTTTGCCTGAGCGATTATTCGCGAGTTTTCGTCCAGCGCCGCTGCCAGCTGATCGCTTGAATTAACTTAGTTTTGTCTGCTACCATTCAACCATGTCGTTCTTCGAACATACTCATCAGTTGTCTGTATGATTCTTTGCTTTCAAATCTATTCTACTATTTTCTGATAGGAAATTAGTTAAATATTTGATGCAGCATAGAACCAATTGCTGAAACAAACCGGAAGGTGAAAAATGACGAAAGAAGAACTGATAGGGGATCTGACCAACGCGATCGTCACTTACAAGCGCAGCGACGCTGCAGACATCGCGAGGCGGATCCTGGAAGAGGGGGTCGACCCCGTAGAGGCGATCAACGAAGGACTGTTGAAAGGAGTCACACTGGTCGGGGATCTCTATTCAAAACGCCAGGCGTATCTCCCGCAGCTTCTGGCCGCGGGATCCACGATGTATGCCGCGCTGGACGTGCTGCTCCCGGCGATACCCAAGACCGCCGCCGACAGCAAGAAGACCGTTACACTGGCAGTGGTCGAGGGCGACGTGCACGACATCGGGAAGAACATCTACAAGACGCTACTCATCGCTGCGGGATACAATGTGGTGGACCTGGGCAAGGACGTCTCTGCGGAGACCATCTCCGATGCCATTCAGGAGAACCATTCGGAGTATCTCTCGCTCAGCGCCCTGATGACCTCTACGATGTTCCTCATGAAGGACAGCTTCGACCTGCTGACCGAGAACGGTTACCGCGAGAAGGTGACCATCACCGTCGGAGGGTCGCCGACATCCCCAGAGTTCGCCAAGAGCATAGGCGCCGACCATTGGGACAAGAACGCGCAGAACGCGGTGCAGTGGATCAAGAACGGAGCGTCCTGACATGGTGAAGGAACTATCTCATCTGGAAAGGGTGCAGGCTGCCCTGAACGACGAGCCTGTGGACCGTCTGCCCGTGTACCCGATAGCCTGCGGTGTGTCGCGCCAGCTGCTGGACGGCGGGAAGATGACATACGAGCAGTGGGCCAGGGATCCCGCCAACTACGCCAACGGCTTCGAGGCCGTGCACAGGAGGTTCGACCTGGATTTCGCCATAGGTCTGATGGACCTGTCAGTGATAGCTGCCGACCTTGGCTCGCACGTCCGCTTCGACGATGCTCACACACCTTCGGTCGACGGGCCGTTCATCAAGGACCTCGAGGACTACGACAGGCTGGAGGTCCCGGACATCAACGAGGGAAGGATCGGCACCATAATCAGAGGCTCGGAGCTGATCGCGAAGAAGATAGGCAAGGAGGCGGTCACGTCCGCATTCCTGGAAGGTCCGCTCCTCGTCCTCACCCAGTCCGCCACGGCGGAGAAGGTGTTCCTGGACTACATCTACGAGCCGGAGACCATCAAGAGGTCCCTCAGGAAGATAACGGAATTCGAGAAGGACATAGTCGAGGCCGTGGGAAGGACCGGCGTCTCCGCAATCTGCTGGGACTACCTCTGGGCGAACTACTCCGTGCTGGACGATTCGGAGTACAAGGCGTTGGAAGGGGACCATTTCGCTCCGGAGCTGAATGATGCCACCAAGGCCAACGGCATGGCCGTCACCATACACAACTGTGCGGACCTCCCCCATCTGGACACCCAGATCAAGGAGTTCAAGCCCTCGATCTACTCGATGGCCTACTACCCCCTCGTGGAGGGTTCGCTGTCGGCATCGCAGGTGATCGGCAAGGGCTATGCGGACGAGACCCTCGTGGCAGGGAACCTGGATCCGCAGGCCTTCGAGCAGTACACCGTCGAGCAGGTGGAGTCGTCCACCAGGGCATTGGCCCAGGAGGTGAAGACCGCTCTCTGCGAGAGGGGGCTGAACTCCAGATACGTGCTCGCATCGGGATGCGAAGTGCCTCCCACCAGCACCTGCAGATTGGACAACATAGACGCGTTCGTGAGGTCCGCGAAGCAGTACGGTTCGTTCTGAACCGGTCAGGAGGGGATTCGGATGAACGGATACTTCAACGCAATGCAGGGAAAGGGATTCTCGTACGAATCCACGGCATCGGTGAGGAAGATGGACTGCCCGTACTGCGGGTTCAGTTTCTCGCTGGTCTATGCGAGGGCGGTGGCGTGCAGGGGGTGCTCCAAGGCATACTACGGATGCTCGAAGGTCCGCTGCGCAAGATGCGACGCCGAATTCCCTCTGAGGAGCTCGAACGATGTGAACAGCCTCGTCCAGGAGAGGGTGCTGAGCGACCATATCGCCGGCGTGATAAGGAACGATCTGGACAGCAGGGGCATAACGGTCTTGAACAGGTGATGATGATGACATACGGATTGGGAATAGATACAGGCGGAACGTACACGGACAGCGTGGTGGTGGATTTCGAGACCGGCAGGATAGTCAGCAGGGCGAAGGACCTGACCACCCGCAACGATCTGGTGATAGGCATATCGGGCAGCATAGGGAAGCATGACAGGGAGCTCCTGAAGAATGTGGAGCTGGTGTCATTGTCTTCCACCCTGGCCACCAACTCGGTGGTCGAGGGGAAGGGATGCCGTGTGGCGCTGGTGAACATCGGGAGGCAGTACGAGGGAACGGTGCCCGCTGACGTGAGCGTGCTGGTGGCTGGATCACATGACCTCCACGGCAACGAGAAGGTCCCTCTGGACGAGGCCGCAGCGATAACGTTCTTCGAGAGCATCAGGGACAAGGTGGACGCCATCGCGATCACCGGATACCTGAGCATCAGGAATCCGTCGCATGAGCTGAGATTAGCGGAACTGGCCAGGTCAATCCTGGACGTGCCCATAGTGCTGGGCAGCGACCTGTCGTCAAGCCTGGGGTACAATGAGAGGACCACCACGGCGCTGATGAACGCCAGGCTGATCCCGGTGATCACGGATCTGATCAGATCGGTGAAGGAGTCCCTGAAGGAGTACGACATCGAGGCCCCGCTGATGATAGTGAAGGGTGACGGCAGCATCATAAACGAAGAGCAGGCCATGGAGAGGCCAGTGGAGACCGTGCTGTCCGGACCTGCATCCAGCATAACCGGGGCGAAGAGGCTCACGGGGCAGAAGGATGCGATCATCGTCGACATCGGTGGGACCACCACGGATATCGGCGTGCTGAGGGACGGCAGGCCCCGTCTCGAGAAGGAGGGCGCACTGATCGGCGGGAAGAGGACCCACGTGTTGGCCGCGGCGGTGTCCACATATGGTATCGGAGGGGACAGCAGGGTAGTGGTCAACGGCACCGTTCCGTATCTGACCGCGGTACGTGTGATCCCGCTGTGCATAGCGGCGACCAAATGGGACAACATACTGCCGAGGCTCGAGGTCCTGGCCAAGCGCATCCCCAGCCGCCAGGCGAACACCGTGGGGCTGGACGAGCTCGTGCAGGAGCTGGAGTTCTTCACCGTTGCGAAGTCGCGTACGACCGAATCCCTCCAGGAGGCTGACCTAAGGTTCCTGGACCTGATATCGGAGAGGCCGTACGACCTGGAGGAGGCCGGGAACGCGATCGGGGTGCTCCCGTATGCGTTCAATGTCTCCAAGCTGGAGAGGCTAGGACTCATCACCAGGATAGGCATTACCCCCACCGACATACTGCATGCCGACGGCTCGTACATCCAATACGACGACAGGGCCTCCAGGCTCGCGGTGGACTTCCTAGCCAGGAAGGTCGACCAGCCGACGGAGAGGTTCATTTCCACGCTGAAGGACATGATCACGTTCAAGATTGCCAGGAGCATCGTCAGCAACCTTATCCTGGACGACAGCGGACACGACAGGGTCGACGAGCTCACCGAGAGCCTGATAATGAAGGCCATCACAGGGAAGCACGGGGCGGACTTCGGGATATCGATCAGGATAGACAAGCCCCTGATAGGCATAGGGGCGCCCGTCGGATCCTGGCTGCCCAGGGTGGCGAAGATCTTCGGCACGGAGCTCCTGCTTCCGGAGGATTCGGACGTGGGGAATGCGGTCGGTGCGATATCGGGATCCATCTTTAAGGAGACCTCCCTGCTGATACAGCCGGAGGAGGGGGCGTATTCGTCGAATCCGCCGTCCATCGTGCTGTTGGACAAGAACAAGTTCAAGTTCAGCAACCTCGAGGAGGCAATCGCATTCGCAAAGGAGCGCTCCGGGGAGCTGGCATCGAAGGATGTCACCAGGTCCGGGGCAACCAATGTCGTCGTGGATTACGATGTGATCAAGAAGACATACGGCACCAGTGACGAGGGCAATGTTGTGTTGGAGGTCAAGGTGGTCGCGAGGGCCACCGGCAAGCCAGATCTGACCGTCGTATGATTCCTTTCAAGCCGTCGGGTGATTCTGCCCGACGAAAACCACTTTCTTCTTCACCTCATAGTTCTGAAGGTTCATCAGGCATCGTGAAAGACACGATGCTGCATAATCGACACTACCTCCGTGTGTTTGGAAAGGGTGGCAACTGACAAGCATCTTGCTTTGATGATCCCGAGGTTCGAATCTCCGCAACGGTCGATGTTCGATGCCAACCGCTGTCCAAACAATGTATAGAAGGATGGGTAAGTGGTTTGCCGGTCCTGCGATCGGATCATCCGAACAGGCCCTTGCTCAGGTACCTGTCGCCTCTGTCCGGGAACACCGTGACGATGTTCCCCGAATCGATGGTTCTGCTGAGCTTCATGACCGCCGCCATCGCAGCGCCGGATGACTGACCTGCTATGATGCCCTCCTTACGGGCGAGCTCGCGGCACATGCTGAAAGCCTCCTGGTCACTCACCTTGAACACGAGGTCGATCAGGGATGTGTCCATTGTGTTGGCGATGAAATCGTTGCCTATGCCCTCGATCTCGTATGCGGAGCTCTCTCCGCCGCCGATGATGGAGCCGATGGGATCGGCCAGGACGCCTTTGATCCCGGGGTTCCTGCTCTTCAGATAGCCGACCACTCCGGAGAACGTTCCTCCGCTCCCGGCGCCCATCACGGCGTAGTCGACCTTCCCTTCGAGGTCCCTGTAGATCTCCGGTCCTGTCGTCTCGTAATGGCAGCGCGGGTTGCTCATGTTCTCGAACTGCTTCAGCGAGATGGCTCCCGGTATCTTTTCCTTGATCCTCTCCGCCTCCGCGACGGCGCCGAGCATGCCCTCCTCCTTGGGGGTGTTGACGATCTCCGCGCCGAGGGCCTTCATGATCTTCTGCTTCTCCTCGGAGAACTTGGTGGGGACGGTGAATATGACCCTGTACCCTCTATCCAGAGCGGCAAGCGCCAATCCAATACCTGTGTTGCCCGCGGTTGCCTCGACTATGGTCGACCCCTCTTTGAGCAGACCCCTTTCTTCGGCATCCCTGACCATGTACTGTCCGACACGGTCCTTCACGCTGCCGGCGGGGTTACTCATCTCCAGTTTGGCGAAGGCCCTGACCCCTTCCGGCAGGCCCATGCGGGTAAGCTCGACGATCGGTGTCTCGCCGATCATCTCCTTCACTGAACCGTACAGCGTCAAGCCGTTCTGGACCCCCTTATCGCATTGTCGAGGTCGCGGATCAGGTCATCTGCGGATTCCAGTCCGGGCGAGAGGCGGATGAGGCCGTCGGTGATCCCGACCTCCCTGCGGATGTCCTCCGGGATGGAAGCATGCGTCATCGTGGACGGATGGCATACGAGGGACTCGACCCCTCCGAGGCTCTCCGCCAGAGAGATGAGCTCCAGCGATTCGAAGAACCTGTTCAGATCATGGCCCGGCTTCAGTTCGAAGGAGAGCATCGCACCGGCCTCCTTCGCCTGCTTCCTGCTGACCTCGTACCCGGGATCGGATCCCAGTCCGGGGTAGTACACCTTGGAGACATCGGGGCTGCTGACCAGGTATTCCGCCAGGCGTTTCGCGTTCTCGACATGCCTGTCCATCCTCACGGACAGGGTCTTGATGCCTCTGATGAGGAGGAACGAATCGAACGGCTGAAGGATCCCGCCAATGGCATTCTGTAGGAACGCCAGCCTGTCCGCTGTATCCTTATCCTTCACGACAACGAGTCCGGCCACCAGGTCGCTGTGCCCTCCGAGGTACTTCGTCCCGCTGTGGACCACGATGTCCGCTCCGAGCTCCAGAGGTCTCTGGAGGTAGGGCGTCATGAACGTGTTGTCCACGATCACTTGAACGCCTTTCCTGTGGGCGACCTCGGAGAATGCCGCGATGTCGGTCACCGCCATGAGAGGGTTGGCCGGGCTCTCCAGCAGGATGGCCTTCACACCATCAGATATGCTCCTCTCCAGGTCCGCAGGGTCCTCCGATCCCAATATGGAGTATTCTATACCGAAGTTCTTGAACACCTTGTCGAGCACGCGGAACGTTCCGCCGTACACGTTCCTGGAGATCAGTATCCTGTCCCCCGTCCTATATAGAGATAATACAGTGGATATTGCGGCCATCCCGGATGCGAAAGCGAAACCTGCCGTTCCGCCCTCGAGCTCTGCTATGAGGTCCTCGAGGACCTTTCTTGTAGGGTTGCCTGTGCGGGAGTACTCGTACCCCCTGTTCTTCCCAAGTCCGTCCTGCTTGAACGTGGACGTCTGATATATCGGGACGTTCACGGCGCCGGTGGCCTCGTCTATCTGTCCGCCGCCATGTATGACGGTCGTCTCTATCGCGTATTGTTTACGGTCATTGATCTGACTCATGACCATCAGATTATCTACCGTATATTTTACTATTTTCATATATGAAATAAGTAATTAGAATTTGCCGGACGATGCAATGTTTTCATTGAATTATAGACGAAAATCTATCAAAATCACTTATTATCACTCAAAATCGACTGTTTTTCAGTCTGATTTTGATATTCTACTATATTCATATATGAAATGTATAAATAGTTCCTACGGATATGCAATATTCAGAGTCGAATAAAATCGGCATCAAATATTCGGATACGAATAACAGCCGGTTTCGATCAAAGGAGAAATCATAATGACAACAGAGAATGTTCCCAACGGACCTAACAACAGCAAGAAGCAGAGATTCGAGACACTGCAGCTCCATGTGGGGCAGGAGCAGGCCGATCCGGCGACGGATTCGAGGGCCGTCCCGATCTACCTCACGACATCCTACGTGTTCCACAATTCCCAGCACGCCGCAGACCGGTTCGGTCTGAGGGATGCAGGAAACATCTACGGTCGTCTCACCAACACGACCCAGGATGTGCTAGAGAAGAGGATAGCGGCACTCGAGGGCGGAAGCGCAGCGCTCGCCGTCGCATCCGGAGCAGCAGCGATAACGTACACGATCCTCAACCTTGCAGGCGCCAACGACAACATCGTGGCATCGAAGACGATCTACGGAGGAACATACAATCTGTTGGAGCACACGTTGCCCACATACGGTATCAAGACGAGGTTCGCCGATCCCGACGACTACGAGGACCTCGAGAAGAACATCGACGACAGGACCAAGGCCCTGTTCGTGGAGACCCTGGGCAACCCCAATTCCAACGTGGCGGATTTCGAGAAGCTCTCAGAGATCGCCCACAAGCACGGCATCCCCCTCGTGGTGGACAACACATTCGCGACACCGTACCTCATCAGGCCTCTGGAGCATGGTGCGGACGTAGTCGTCGAATCCGCCACCAAGTTCATCGGTGGGCACGGTACTGTCCTGGGTGGTTTGATCATCGAGGGCGGCAAGTTCGACTACGGCAACGGGAAGTTCCCCGGCCTGTCCGAGCCCGACCCGAGCTACCACGGCATCAGCTTCTACAAGGCGCTGGGGCCTGCCGCGTTCGTGACTAGAATCAGGGCGATACTCCTGCGCGATACCGGAGCATCCATCTCTCCTGTGACCGCATTCGTGCTCCTGCAGGGTCTGGAGACGCTGTCCCTAAGGGTCGACAGGCACGTCGAGAACACGCTGAAGGTGATCGACTACCTCAAGAGCAACCCGAAGGTCAAGAGCATCAGCCATCCGTCGCTGCCGGACCAGCCCACCCATGCGTTGTACGAGAGGTACTTCCCCAACGGAGCGGGATCCATCTTCACCTTTGACATCAAGGGCGGAGAGGAGGATGCCAAGAAGTTCATCGACAGCCTGGAGCTGTTTTCCCTGCTGGCCAACGTGGCAGACGTGAAGTCGCTGGTGATCCACCCGGCATCAACCACCCATTCCCAACTGACCGAGGCGGAGCTTCGCGAGCAGGGTATATCGCCTTCCACGATCAGGCTCTCCATCGGTACGGAGCACATCAAGGACATCATTGCTGACCTGGAGCAGGCGCTCGCTAAGATCTGAGCGGACGGGGTGTGACAGTCCATGGATCGTATAGTGAAACAGGACGAGAGGGTGATAGGGATCGTATGATGTCAGTGTCGGACTCATTTCATTCCTCCACAGGTGTAACCTCGGGGGCGGGCAACCGCCCCTTCAACACCGATGTAAAACACCGAACCATTGTTCTTCCTATTCCTCATGCGACGCCTCGGCCGACAGCCCAGGCTTAACGCTTTAAACTACGAACCCGTCCTGCTCATATGCGCACCCGCGATATCTTGGTTGCTTCGGCAGTCATCGTGCTGTTGGCACTGTTCTGTTCATATCTGGTCTACGACAGCTCTGAGCCGTCGGACGACGGATTCGTCATAATACACACGAACGACACGCATTGCTACTACGGCGACGACGGGAACCTGGGTTTCTCCACCGTCAAGGCCCTGAAGGACAAGTACGAGTCCGAGGGCAAGGTTGTTTTCACAATGGACGCGGGCGATTTCTTGCAGGGCAATTCATACGGGACGCTGACCGAGGGATACGCATCGGTCCTTGTCATGAACGAGGTCGGTTACGATGTCGGCATACCAGGGAACCACGAGTTCGATTTCACATTCCCCGTAATGATGGAGAGGATATCTGAGCTCAATTATCCAATCATCTGCTCCAACCTGGTCTACAAGTCCACGGGCGAGAGCGTGTTCCCGGAGTACATCGTGCTCGAGAAGAACGGAGTCAGGCTGGGATGCTTCGGCATTCTGACCCCAGACACGCCGGTTACCACTAAGAAGGGCAATATGGGAGATTCTATGGTCACCGATCCGATCGAGGCCTCCAAGCGTATGGTCGCCAAGCTCAAGGGCATGGATGTTGATTGCATAGTCGCCATAGGCCACATCGGCACGATGAAGTCGAAGTACATCTATTCAGACGATATCTGCTCGCAGGTAGAGGGGATTGACATCTTCATCGACGGGCACAGCCACACCGAGATGGAGGACGGGAAGATATCTGACGGTTCGAGGGAGCTGAAGCCCAGCAATACGGTGATCGCGAGCACAGGGTGCCACAACAAGAACGTCGGAGTGATCACCGTGGACCGCGACGGAGCGATCTCGGCGAAGCTCCATCATGAGGCCATGTCCGACCGCAAGGTGGAAACGGTCGTGAATGAGGTCCATCTGATCATCGACAACATGCTCTCGGAGAAGGTGGGCCATACCGAGGTATATCTCGACGGGGAGCGTTCGCATGTCAGGGTCTATGAGACCAACCTGGCCGACCTCGCCACCGATTCAATGAGGTGGTACACGGATTCGCAGGTCGCCTTCGTGAACGGAGGAGGGATCCGTGCGAGCATCCAGCAGGGCGACATCACGCTCAAGGACGTCTACGATGTGATGCCCTTCCAGGACGATCTCGTGACCATGACCGTGACCGGCCAGACCCTGTACGATGTGATGGAGCTGTCCTACAAGCGGACCGGGGAAATGTCGGGTTCTCTCATCCAGGTGTCCGGGATCACCGTGCATTATGACACTTCCAAGGACCCTATGTCCAAGGTGGTGTCCATAACCATCGACGGGGAGGAGGTCGATCTCGATGCCACGTACACCGTATGCACCATCGACTTCTTGGCCAACGGAGGGAACGGGATGACGGCCTTTGAGGACTATCCGATGCAGCTGGCAGGCGATGAGGCACAGGCCTTCACCGAGTATCTGAAGTACATCGGTAATATCACCGAGGATACGATACAGGGCGGAAGGCTGGTGCCGGTGCAGGCCTGATGCCTGCTCTGCCGGCGATACGTTCGAGTGGGTGCAGGTCACAATCTGGAAAATTGTAATTATATGCAATAATCCATCGGGAAAATTGTAACTAATTACAATATTCCATCGGGAAAATTGTAATATAATCAGTAGTCCATGATTGCCACTGATGCTGAGACGGAAGATATACGCGTATCTGATCGATTGGAAAGGCAGGGACCACAGGCCGTTGGTCATAAGCGGTCAGCGTCAGGTCGGGAAGACATTCATCATCCGCGAGTTCGCGAAGAACGAATACGCTGACCTCGTAGAGCTCAACTTCGCCGAGAATCCCGATGATCGCGATATCTTCAAAGGTACATTATCTCCGGAATCGATAATCCTACGTCTGTCCGTGACGCATCCGGAGGCACATCCTGTTCCCGGCAGCACCCTGATCTTCCTGGACGAGATACAGGATTGCCCGGACGCATATGCGTCTCTCAAGTATCTGTCTGAGAGCGGTTTCGACATCATAGCCTCCGGGTCGATGCCGGGCGTGAGGATGCCGGGGCTCCATGACGATCCGGATGAGAGGAACATCCTGATTCCCATGGGTTATGAGAAGACGGTCACGATGTTCGCTCTGGATTTCGAGGAATATCTGTGGGCCAGAGGAATATCCGAAGGAGTGATCGGTTCAGTACGCAAATGCATACGCGACTGCGAAACGATGGACGAGGTGGTCCTGAATAAGATGGAATCCCTGTATCGGGAGTATATGGTGGTCGGTGGGATGCCAGCCTCGGTGTCTTCGTTTATCGAGACGGGCAATTTCGTCGGAGTGAAGAGGGTCCTGACCGAACTGAATCAGAGCTGCCTAAGGGACATCAACAGGTACAACTCCCGCCTGGATGCGATGAAGACTGCGGAATGCTACGAGTCGATACCGGATCAGCTTGCTCAGTCCAACAAGAAGTTCATGTACTCCCGCATAAGCGGAGAAGCTTCGAGGAAGGCTGCGGACCGTTATTCGGAGAATATCCTATGGATAAAAGGAGCCGGTTACGGTAACTTCTGCTATTCCGTGATGGATATGTCCCTGCCGCTGAGGTCGAAGAGGGACTCGTTCAAGATCTATCAGTCGGACACAGGGATGCTGATCAACAGATTCGGAGACAATTGCCTCAAGGCGGTGTACGATGGAAGGGCGGACTACAACAAGGGGGCTATAACCGAGAATGCTGTAGCTGAAGGCCTGATGAAGGCGGGCTACGTTCCTCGCTATTACTCCGTGACAAAGGGCAAGGAGCACATGGAATTGGATTTTGTGGTCGAGACAGGCGACGGAATCTGCGTGATCGAGGTGAAATCCGGCAAGGACAGATCGGCACCGTCCATATCCAAGGCAAGGTCGATATACAGGATCGACAGGGCGATGATCTTCGAGAATTCCAACATCCGCAAGGATGGTGATGGATTCGAGCACTACCCTCTGTTCGCGGCGTGTTTCTTCGATGAGTTCGAACCGGAGTGGGACGGTCCCGAACTATGATGCGGTTAATCCATGCCGTACAGGCGCAGGGTGTTCCTTCCCAGGATGAGCGATTTCTCCTCATCGGTGAGGTCCATCGACAGTATGCGCCTCACATCGCTGATCGGGTTCCCGTAAGGATAATCCGAGCCGAAGGCGACCCTGTCGCATCCGACCTTCCTGAACGCCTCGGCCGCATCGGAGTCGTCCTCCCAGAAATCATCGTGGATGCGGTGGATGCAGTGCTCGCCGGTGAAGGCTATCGATGTGTCGAAGATGATGTTGCGGTATCTGGAAGCAAGATGGAAGACCGTATCGGGATCGCCTCCGGCCAGATGGGTTATGACGAATCTGACGTCCGGATGGGTTCTCACGGCATCCTCCATGTGGGGCTCGTCCGTGAGGTCGTTCAGATGATGCCTGGAGACCTCCCCGCAATGCAGGGTGACCGGAAGCTTCAGTCTGGAGCACACTTCGTAGACATCATCCAGCCCTGGATCGCAGGCGTCGTATTCCTGGATCCCGTTGTGCATCTTGATCCCCTTGGCCCCTTTGGCGACGAGCGCCTCCAGCGCATCGGCGGACATGCCCGGATAGACGGAGACCAGGGGGATGATGCATCCCCTTCTCTTCGATTCGTCCAGGGTCCACGCGTTGATCCTGTCCACCGCCTTCACGGGGCCGAAGTTGGCCGTGACGGTCATGTCCAGACTGTTGTTCCTCATGCTGCCGGCGAGGTCATCGTAGGTGCCCTTCCCGATCGAGGGGGAAGGCTCCATCATGTGGAGCGCGGTGAATGAGGTGATTATCCTTTCCGCGAGGTCGTCCATGTAGGTGTGCGCATGGCCGTCGATAATGGTGAATCCGTCGATCACGGGCGATGATTCCCGATTTCGTATTTCTTTTCTATCGACCTAAGACCTAAGTGGTAGAAGGTCACGGTCCTTCAGGATTCCTTCACGATCTTCCCAGTCATGTGCTCCGGGATCAGGGCGAACATGAGCGTCCTGTAGCCGTGCTTCCTGATCTCGTCCTCGATGTACCCGTCATCCAGGGTGAACTTATGGCTGAGGAGCCTGGAGATCCTGAAGATCTCCTCCTTGTCGTCGATCTCGACTATGCGTCCGAAGACTATGACCGACCTTATGTTCAGGGCCCAGTCGCCCTCGTTGCGGTATCCTCCGTCGTACACGCAGAACGATGCCTTATCGTCCTTCCTGAAGGAGTCCACCTTGTGGCCCTCCATCCCGCTGTGGAAGTAGATCCTGCCGTCCTCATCGTTGTAGAAGTGGTTGAGGGGCATCCCGTACGGGTAGCCGTTGTCGCCGATCAGCGACAGAACCCCTCTCTTCTCGTTCCTCAGGATTTCGAGGCACTCCTCCCTGGGGAGGGCCTTGTGCGATCTGGTGATCTCTCTGAACATTCCTATCGTTCTCAGGGATGGTATGCGGGATATTTATGACGGGTCCCGGGAGGGATCGAAAAGGTTTACGGATGGGGACGGATTCACTCCGTCGCCCCGTCCTTGCCGTTCTTTTCTTCCTCGGAAGGCAGGGCGTTCATCGCCACTATCGCTCCCAGGAGTATGATCAGCAGCACCGCCCCGACTAGGTCGAAGCTGTCCCCGAAGACGAGTATCCCTGCCACGATCGAACCTGCGGCACCTATCCCGACCCAGACCGCATAGCACACGCCCATCTGCAGCCCGGCCTTGAGCCCTTGGTTCAGCAGCACAGTGCTAATCACCAGCAGAACGAGCGTCACTATCGTGTAAGGTATGTCGGTCAGACCGTTGGACATCTTCATGGTGCATGACCACATGGTTTCGACGAGCCCCCCGGCCAGAACCGGTATCCATGCCTTCTCCATATTCAAGCCCCCTGTGTGAGCTCGAGCAGCACGACGCACACCAGTATCACCATCGCCAGGGCGATGCGGACCTTGCCCGGCCTCTCCTTGTAGAGGATGTATCCGAACAGCAGCGTGGCGACTATCCCGATCCCTGTCCAGATCGAGTACGATGTGCCCACGGCCATGTCCTTCATCCCAATCGCCAGGAGCGCGGGGCTGAGTATCATGAAGAACACCGCGAACGCTCCCCATAGTAGGGAGTGGGTGCTGTTGTACTTCTTCAGGCCGATCACCCAAACGGGTTCCAGCAGGCCTCCGACCACCACCCACAGGAGGGGCATCATTTGATCACCCCGTCATGGATCGTGCGTTCTGCCGGCCGTCCGGTATCAGATATGAAAGTTCCCGATGACATGTGAACATCCTTGTCCGTCCCGGCGGGGATCGGACTGTCCTGTACGATAAGTGATCCGAGATAATGCGTTTACGCCCTGCTGTATACAGTTCACAGCACCGTTTCCACTGGAGATATACGAAATTATGATAACCATCCGGACAGTTCAAGGGGCATGTCTCACCCCATCCTCGGTTTCGAGAAGAAGCACATGTTCGGGATACTGCTTTTCGTGCACGAGCGCGGCGGATGCACCAGGATGGAACTCTACGAGGGGGTGGCCAACAACGACCGCATGCCGGACAAGCTGGCGGTGCTGGAGGAACAGGGGCTCATCGTCCAGAAGGAGGTGCCGATCTCCAGGGCCATGCGCATAGACATGACCGAGAAGGGCGAGAAGTTCGTGAGGCTCATCCTTGAGGCGGAGAACCTTCTGTCATGATCGATCGTATCTGCGATGCGATCGTTTGAGGACCTTCTTGCGGAACTTGTCGCTCCTCTTCGATATCTCGTCGACGTTGTCGTCGTCCACCTTATAGACGTCCGGGAGGTCGTCGGGATGCTCTGCGAGGAATCTGTCCATCAGGCTCTGGTCCGGGAACTCCATCCTCTCGAGGTACTTGCGGCTCCATTTGTCCGCCAGTTCCATGCAGGCCATCGGACCCTTGTCCATGAACATCGATGCGAATATCGATGCCGTGGTGGTGTCCTCGGAAAGGATGGCGACGTTGCATCCCCTCACGGCGAAGTCTTCCCCGTTGAAGGCTATCGACAGTCCGCTGGCATCCCTCACGAGGTCCATGGGCTGGAAGTCCGTGGAGGAGCTGCCGATGTACATGGTCATGTCCAGGTCGATGGCCGTTTGCCTTCTGATGTCCAGCATGCGGTAGGCCTTCTTGTGGGATGTCATGGGGTCGGTGGATTCCATCAGGCTGAGCGCTCCCGCGTCCGAGATCCTCTCGCTGAGGACGGAGTCCATGGTCTTGATGATCCTGATGTCGTCGTCCAAAAGTTCGGTGGGCACGTTCAGCTGGTAGAATCCCTTCGGGACCTTCAGGCTGCAGATCTCCTCGGCGACCTCCCTGAGTTTGCGGGCCTCCTGGCGTCCGAGTATGGATTGGTCGAGGCACAATTTGGTGTCCGCATAGTCGCACAGGTTGAACCCGAGCCTGTCGCGGACCTCCATGGTCCCGTGCTCGTAGAAGAACGTGGTGATGTTGGTGGGCAGCAGGTTGGAGATGTACTTCATGGTCCTGGCCGCGTTGGGCATCATTTCCAAGGTCTCCTCGCAGCATTCGTGGATCAGATGATCGGTCGCACCATAGGCCTTCATGAACGGGACGCACCATTTGACATAGCTGCCCGCGGTGGCGTCTTCCCTGTTCAGAACGTACGATGTGAGCCTGTCGTACCTCTCGATGACGTCGTAGAAATGCTCGCCGTTCTCGATGAACCTGCCGCACAGGTCCCTGATCAGATCGTTCCTGACGAGGAATCCGTGGCATGTGCATACGACATATCTGTCCGGCGGAAGACCAAGCTCCACTGTGGGGTCGAATTCGTCCGGCATAGTGTCACCTCAGGGAGGCATCGACCTGCTCGGACAGGTCGTAGGGGGAGTCCAGTCTCTTCCCTTCCGAGTACAGCTTCTTGTCACGGATCTCCACCTTGCCCTCCGCGAATGCGCGGATGGTCGATACGATCAGAGGGAGCTCGCGCTTGGCACCGTCCTCCCTTATCTTCCTGAACAGCGGCTCATCGACGCCTTCGTCCTTCTTGATCTGCTCCAGGCTCTTCCCGGACAGTTTATCCTTCATGTCCTGCCAGAGGCCGTCGTACCCTTCCCCGCGGATGGGGAATCCGCAGTACGTGAGGGCCGCTCCGCGGTCCCATTCCTCGGTGCAGATGTGCATCATCGCGCCCTGCCTGTCGGCATCCTCGGAGATCAGCTGCCAGATGACCTCCTGCCATGTGCCCTTGGGCCCGTCCGGGAGGGCGGGATGGAGGTTGAGCATGTCGTACTGCCTGCATGTCTCGTCGTCCATCCACAGCATGTATCCCGCAAGGATGCCCAAATCGAAATCGTATTTCCCGGTGAGCTCTCTCAGGAGTTTCCCGTACTCGTTGCGCCAGGCCTCCTGGTCCTTCTCCCACAGGTCCGGCCTGAACGTCTTCCATGATGCGGTGACCAGAGGTATGCCGTATCCCTCGACCATGTCGAAGAACATCTTCCTCTGCTCCCTCTTGGGATTGTCCTCCTCGGTGTTGTCCCAGTTGCAGAATACGAAGGCGATCTCGATATCGAGGTCCCCGCTCTCTTTGTGATCCATAACGGCCTTCAGAAGATTGCGGGATCCGGGACCCCTTCCGGTAGAGAACCATCCAAGTCTGAGCATCGTCCACCCTATCGGGCTCGTCTCATAAAAGCCATTGGTCGGGCCGTTAGACGTCGAAAAGGACGGTGACCGACGGGGTCTCCCTGTCGATCTCCATCATGTGGTACGTCACCGCCTTCACCTCGGAGCGGATCCTGTGCCTGCTACGGTCGAGGGTCTCCCCTCTGGCATGGCACACGACATCCTCGCCGTCGAAGGACACCTGGAACTCCTTCAGGATGAGGTTGTCCGCATCCTCGATGAACAGCAGCTCGGACAGGAACGAGTACAGCCTGTCCTCGTCGTCCATGCCGGTGACCCTTATGTCGGCCTCCTCCGAGGTGCCGATCCCGGAGAGGTCCACGGTCTGGTCGAAGAGCGCATAACCGGCGTTGGCGAAGCATTCCTCCAAGGTGTTCCCGAAGGCCTTGACCATCATGTCCGCCGTGTGATCGATGAGGATGTATCTCTCCATGCCCGAAGCATCGGGAACGGGCAATTAAACGTTTTTATAGGCGGGTCTGGATTCTCCAAATATGTCCAACAAAGCAACGATCGCGGCCATCGCCGTCCTGGCACTGGCCGTCATCGCAATCGCCCCCGTGGCGGACGTCGCAGATGCGGACCAACCTCCGCTCGTGACCTCGGATGAGATCGAGGATGCGCCTGCACAGAGCTCGGGTTACAACAACCTGTTTTACGACTGTCTCATCGTTCTGATCATTGCGGCCATCGCCGCCGGTGCGCTCCATCTCAGGGCCCACCCCAGAAAGTGAGATGGACGAACAGCTCTTCCAAAGGGCCGAGTCGTTCGCCAGAAACATATTCCAGGGTGACAGCAGCGGTCACGACATCTATCACACCGTAAGGGTCCACGACCTCGCTAGGACGATCTGCTCCGAGGAGGGAGGGGACGAGGGGATAGTGCGTCTGGCCGCCCTGCTTCACGACGTCGACGACCGCAAGATCTTCGGCGACAACGGTTTTTGCAACGCGAGGAGGTTCATGGATTCCGAGGGCATCCCCGAAGGGATCCAGGACCTCGTTTGCAGGATAATCTCACAGGTATCGTTCAAGGGCAAGGATTCCGTGTCCCCGGACACGCTCGAGGGGAAGATAGTCCAGGACGCGGACCGCATGGACGCCATCGGCGCCATAGGGATAGCCAGGGCCTTCGCATACGGAGGCAGCAGGGGACGCGCCATGCACATACCGGACGATGCACCCAAGGAGGGTATGTCCGCAGAGGAGTACTTCGCCAACCAGGGCACATCTGTCAACCACTTCTACGAGAAGCTCCTGCTCCTGAAGGACATGATGAACACCGATACCGCCCGCAGGATGGCCCAGCAGAGGCACGATTACATGGAGTCCTTCCTGGACGAGTTCATGGCCGAGTGGGACGGGCAGAGGTAAGATCATTCCCGGATGCTGGCATACTCCGATCCCAGGCATTCTGTGATGGTCCGCGGACCGTCGATCCAGGGCCAGTATTTTATCTACAGAGGGCCATGACGAACGCATGCGCATTACGATTGTAGGCTGCGGTTCGAGGGGCTCCAAGCTCGCTCAGGCGGCCGATGAGATGATGGAAGTCAAGAGGATCTACCTGGTCGACTCCGATAAGGAGAGGGCCGAGCAGGTCGCCGCCGGTCTGAAGAAAGCAGAACTGGTCGAGGATGTGGAGGAGGAACTCTACCACTGTGACCTCGTCATCGAATGCGCCACACAGGATGCGGCACGCGAGGTCATCCCCAAGGTCGTCGCCAGGGGAGTCGACATCATGGTCATGTCCGTGGGCGCCCTTGTGGACGACGAGTTCAGGGAGTCCATCACCGAGAAGGCCAAGCAGTGCGAGGCTAAGGTCTACATTCCCTCGGGTGCCATCTGCGGTACCGACGGGCTCCGTGCATCGACCGTCGGCGAGATCGAGAGCGTCGAGCTCATCACCACCAAGCCCCCGGTCAGCTTCGAGGGTGTCAAGTACATCCAGGACAAGGGCATTGACCTCAAGTCAATCAAGGAGAAGACCATCCTGTACACTGGTCCTGCGAGGGAGGCCGTGCAGCTCTTCCCCAGGAACGTCAACGTGGCCGCGACGGTCAGCATCATGGGCATCGGATTCGACAAGACCATGGTCACCATTGCCGCGGACCCCAACATCAAGATCAACTCCCACGAGCTGAAGATCAAGGGAGAGTTCGGCGAGATGACCACGCACACGTACAACGTGCCGTCCCCGATCAACCCGAAGACCTCGAACCTCTCGGTGTTCTCCGCCATATCCGCGCTCCAGAGGATAGTCAAGAGCCAGTGGATCGGGATCTGATCCCATGCAGGGCACAAGGGCCGAGAGGCTCATCGGGAACGCTCCCGACATGGATGCTGTAGTGATAATGAACGATGGGGAACCCTTCCTGGACTCCACGTTCTGGTATCTGTCCGAGCAGCCCGGGGGATGCTTCGAGAGCTCCTTCGCGGTAGTCCGTGGGGACGGTACTCTGGATATCATCGTCAGCCCCCTGGAGGAGGAGTCCGCCAAGGACGGCGTCGGGAACATCTGCGTATACCACAACAAGGAGGAGCGCGAGAAGTTCCTGAAGGATTCGCTGGACGGATGCAAGAAGGTTGGATTCAACACCCATGCAGCCACATACGCCATGGTCGAGTACGTGAAGAAGGTCGTCGGCGGTATCGATGCCGTCGATGCCGGCAATGCGATCGACGCCACCGTATCGATCAAGGATGCCAAGGAGATCGAGGCCACGAGGAAGGCATGCAAGATATCCTCGCAGGTCGCCAAGGAGATTCCGGATTACCTTTCAGAGGGCGTCTCCGAGAAGGAGGTCGCATCCAGGATGGATAATAGGATGCGCGAACTCGGAGGAACAGGCAACGCGTTCGATACCATCGCCGCGTTCGGATCCTATTCCGCTCAACCCCATCACATGCCCTGCGACTACAGGCTGAAGAAGGGGGACACAGCATTGTTCGATTTTGGCACCAAGTTCGACAGGTACTGCTCGGACATGACCAGGACCGTGTTCCTGGGCGAGCCCCCAGAGGTCCTGAAGAGGGCTTACGAGGTCGTCAAGGAAGCCCAGATTGCAGGCATAGCGGAGTACCGCGATGGTGCCAACGCCAATGCGGCGGACCTCGCGGCAAGGAAGATAATCGATGATTCCGAGTTTAAGGGAACTTTCATACATGCCTTCGGGCACGGAATCGGAATGGATGTCCATCAGGCCATAAGCGTGTCGCCCAGGTCGGACCAGATCCTCCACGAGGGCAACATCGTGTCCGCAGAGCCAGGTATCTACATCCCTGGAGTCGGTGGGATAAGGATCGAGGATACGATCCTCGTCACCAAGAACGGATGCGAGATACTCACCGATTTCGACCACTCGTTCACGATAGTTTGATCAGAACGTCTGCTCTATGGTGAGCCTCTGTCTGTCGCCGGCGTCCTCCAGACCGGAGCAGTCGCCGATCACCCTGCCGATCCTGATGACAGGGTACGGTGCGACGGGCTTCCTGTCCTCTCCGCTCAGCGGCGTGGGGCCGAAGAATATGCAGAATGCGCCGGGTCCGGGCCAATATGCGACATCCCCTACCTCAAGCTGGGTGGTGCGCCCGTCCTTGGGAAGGAGCACCTTCATGGGCATCTCGCAGTATATCATCGAACCGAGCATGTTGATATCCAGCTTGTGCGGTGCCTCCAGCCAGATCCAGTTGGAGATGTCCGAATCGTCTAACTCCGCCTGGAACTCGGCGTTCCTGGTCCTGATTATGATCTTGTTCATGCGGCTCACTCCCTGTTGAAGAACTCCCTGCGGATCTCCTTGCCGACCTTCTCGACCAGCAGACCCTCCTCGTCCTTCTCCATCTTCCTCATGTTGACCATTCCGCCGTCGAACTCGGAGATCCACTGGTTGCTGAACGTTCCGTCCTGGATTTCTTTCAGGATCTTCCTCATCTCCTCCTTGGAGTCCTCGGTGACGATCCTGCTCCTCCTGGTGAGCCCGCCGTACTCGGCGGTGTTGGAGACCTCGCGCCACATGTAGCTCAGACCGCCCCTGTTGATCAGGTCGACGACCAATTTGGTCTCGTGGAGCACCTCGAAGTACGCCATCTCCGGGGGATATCCCGCTTCTACCAGCACCTCGAAGGCCTTCTTGATCAACTCGGTGATCCCTCCGCAGAGGACTGCCTGCTCCCCGAAGAGGTCGGTGTGGCATTCGTTCCTGAACGATTCCTCGAAAACGCCGGGGCGGGTGAATCCCATCTTCTTGCACAGTGCGAGGACGATGTCCCTCGCCTTGCCGGTGCTGTCCTGGTGGATGCTGAAGATGGCCGGCACGCCGAATCCCTCCTCGAAGATCATCCTGATCATGTTGCCGGGGCCCTTGGGGGCCACCATGATGACATCCACATCTTTAGGGGGCACGATGGTCCCGAACGTGATGGCGAATCCGTGGGCGAACTCCAATGCCGCTCCGGACTTCAGGTTCGGTTCCACAAGTTCCTTGTAGACGCCGCCTTGGACCTCGTCCGGCAGGAGCATCATGACGATATCCGCCCCTTTCACAGCATCCGCGATGTCCGTTACGCGCAGCCCGTCCTTCTGTGCTGCCTTCCAGGACTCGCCGTCCCTTCTGACGCCGACGGTGACGTCCACGCCCGAGTCGCGGAGGCACAGGGCCTGCGCCCTCCCCTGGGAGCCGTAGCCCAGTACTGAGATCCTCTTCCCTTCCAGAATGCTGGAGTCAACATCAACATCGCGGTAGATCTGCATGCAGTCACCTTTTCCAGCCTCTTAACCCCCCACTTAACATTAATACGTTCCGAGGGAAGGGTTCGACAAAAGATCGATCCCGGGGATGCCCCCGGGACAGTGGTTTCAGGCTATCGGCACCAGGGTGGAGTCGTCGGTGCGGTAGTAGTAGCTGCTGGTGAAGTAGTCTCTCATGTCATATGGTACCTCGCCCAGGCTGTAGCTCGTGGTCGTGGTCTCGGCGTAGATGTAGCCGTCGGGGTTGGTTGTCCATCCCCTCGGGTTGGAGGTCAGCTTCACCGCCCCGGCCATGTGCCCGGGCAGGAGCTGCAGACCGACCTCGTAATCCATTCCGAGTTTCTCGGCGGCCTGATGGGCCATCGCCGCGAACAGGATGGACGTGTCCTCGCAGTCCCCTCCCTGGTCGTACAGGGTCTCCAGCGGGAACTTCCAGTACTCCTCGGGACCTACGTACTCCTCGTCGGACTGGTACTGGATGTACTGCGTGAATGCCAGTAGGTATCCCAGCAAGGTGGTCTCGTTTATCGTCGAATAGCGTTCCCTGAGCTTTTCGAGCACCTTGTCGACCAGGTCTTCCATGTAGGGGGACATGACCTCGTCGGTGTAGCTCAGGGTGACGAACGTGGCGTCGCGCTTATGGGTCGAGTCCACCATCCTCTGCGACTCCTCATAGTATTCCCTGGCGTAGAGCATGTCGTCGTAGTCGATCGAGATCGTGACGGAGTACGGCATGCGGTTGTACTTCCAGTTGAAGGTCCTGTCCGCATCCCCAGTGACCTTCGCGTTGTAGTAGCCGTTGTTGCCGTCCTTGTCGGAGGTGAGGATGATGTACGGTCCTCCCTGCGTGAATGTGAACGTGGATTCCGCCTCGTAGCTCTCCAAGGTGTCGGTGTTGGTTATCACATACGTGCCGCCGTCTATGCCGAACTCCCTGTCCAGATCTACGAGTTCGTCCGAGGCGAAGGTCTTGTCCAGAGAGTCCTTGTTCAGGGCGTATATCGTCATGTCCCCTCCGACGACGAACTTGTAGGTCATCTTGTCGGACAGGAGATTCATCGAGCTGTCGTACCATCCGCTGAACACCATCCCTGCAGTGACCGTGGCCGTAAGGGTCGCGGTCCGTCCTATGGTGTAGGGGCTGTCGTTGCCGGTGACGGTGATCCCGTATCCCTGGTAGACGCTCACGTTGCAGTCCCTGGGGAGCTCCACCACGCCGTCCTCCACATAGGTGTAGGTGATGCGCTTCTCGCTGATGCGGAAGCCGAATCCGGTGGATTCGTAGAACACGATCTTGTAGGGGATCCAGTCATCGCCGATCCATTGGGTCTCGACCGCGGTCCTGCCGGAATAGCTGAACTCGTAGACTTCGCATTCCTTCTCTCCAGCGGCCGTCTGGATGGTCTCCTTGCCCTTTTCCACCATTGTGCGGTCGCTCCCCCCGCTCCAGTAGGAGTTGCTGCTGCTGTCGGTGTATGTGGTGCCCCCTATCGTCCTGTACTTGTACGTGGTCTCATCGTCGTTGCGGATGTAGTACGATTGCTTATCTCCGTCGTAGTAGAGGTATGTGAAGGTCAGGGTCCCGCTTATCTCATAGGAGTTGAGAATGCTCGAGTAGGATCCGCTCTTGGAGAGCTTGACGTAGTGTCCCGATAGGTTGTCGCCCCATGCTGCATAGAGGACTATGTTGCCTGTGAAGTCCTTGGTATTGCCGTTGAAGTACTGCGTGAGCTCCTTGTCCAGGTACCATCCCTGGAACGTATAGCCTTCCTTGACCGGAGCGGGCACGTCCAGATACCTTCCGACGGTGTAACGGCTCGGAGGATCGTTCAGGAACTCCCCACCGTCCAACTCATATGTTACATCATGCTGCTCCCAATCCTCCGTCGGCTCGTAGAATGCGATCATGCCGACCAGGCATACGAATGCGACGACTATCGCACCGAGTATTGCTCCGGGACTGCTCATCCGCTCATACCTTCCTCTGAAATAGGATTTCGATGTTAGAGATAAAAATTATTATCGTTAATTCGGAGGTTGTGCGAGAGGACCGTCCTTGGTGGAAGTTGGTATATTGGATGAATGGTATTACCCATCATGATAGTCAATTCCATCTACGGGAGCAGGATGGCCATGGTTATCGTGGACCCCCAGCGCAAGTTCACCCTGTCAGTGCCAGATTGGGAGGCCAGGAGGTCCAGGGCCGTGGAGGCCATCAACGGTTTCTCGAGGGCCTTCCGCAAATACAAGCTTCCCGTGATCTTCATCCACTTCGACGGGGAATCCCATGTCGCATACCCAGGGGACGACGGGGACGAGTGGCTTCCCGGGATCGAGTGCGAGGATTCCGATATCATCATTCACAAGCGCCACATGAACTGCTTCAAGGAGACCGATCTGGAGAAGGTGCTCAAGGAGAACGGCGTGAACTGCGTCCTGTACACCGGGATGCTGACAGAGTATTGTGTCATGAGCACTTATTTCGCCGCATCCGAGAGGAACCTGGTCTCGTACATGGGCAAGGACGCCACCATTCCCTACAACGAGAAAGGGAACGAGGCGGCGGAGCTCATCTGCAGCACCGTCACACCGGAGGTCCTGGAGAGGTTCCTCTCCGGGGAGCAGCCTCCCATGAAAGAGGTCCACTGAGTCGGATGTAAAAGGATCCGTTCAGGATCCGATAGGGAAGACCATCGAAGAGGGGACATGCATGGAAGAGGGGCCGATCCGCATAACGTATCTGTCCGTGGATTCCACCCCGCCGGACGTATTGATGAGGTCCTGCAGGGAGACGATGGACAGGCTGCAGGTGGATATTCGCTTCTCAGGCTACCAGAGCACCGAATGCGACGACGATCCCCTCAGATACGACAGCCTCTGCAGGGACACGCTTGCATCCGACTGCGTGATGATCAGGTGCATGGGCGACCCATGGAGGTTCCGCAGGTTCGACAGGTACACCGAGGTGCTGAAGAGGAGCGGGGCATTCATCATACCGATCACAGGCAATCTGGAGGTCGACATGATGACCCGGGACCTCTTCTCGGGGACTGACGAGGAGTTCGTGTTCCTCGAGAGGTATTCCGTATACAAGAGCCCGCAGAACGATGTGAGCATGCTCTGGTGGATAGCGCTCCGCTTGGGCCGTACCGATCTGCAACCGCCTGAACCCATCTCATACCCTGACCATGTGATGTACCGTCACGGTCCGTTGAGCGGGTCCGAGGCGGAGGCCCGCATCGGTTCCTTCACCAAGGACAGGATCACCGTAGGCCTGATGTTCACGATAACGCAGATGGTCTACGGCAACTCGGGATACATAGATGCGATCGTGGACCGTCTGGAGGAGATGGGCATGCAGACGATCCCCGTGGCATGCTCATTCGATTGCATGAGGGCGGTCGGCGGGACCGAGAGGATAATAGAGGCGTATTTCTGCCGTGACGGGAAGCCGATCATCGACGTCCTGATCTCCGAGACGGGATACGCAAACATCAACCGCGCCGACGGCGTCATCCCGAACATCGACGAGGAGAGCTGCTTCCGCAGGCTGGTGGACGTACCTGTGATATTCGGCCTGGCGGTCCACGGCGGATACCACGATTTCGAGCAGGAAAAGGTAGGCATCAAGAGGTCCGAGTTCGGTTCCAACGTGATCTACCCCGAACTGGACGGGAACATTGTCTCGGTTCCGGTGAGCTACACGTCGAAGGAGACCGGGAAGGACCCGATCCCGATACCCGAGCGCATAGACCATCTGTGCCGTCTGACCAAGGCCTGGGGTTCGCTCAGGAGGAAACCTTCAGCGGAGAGGAAGGTCGCGGTGATGATGTGGCAGGCCCGCCCGAACTCTGGAATGATCGGAGGCGCTGCAGGTCTCGATACTATAGAGAGCGTATCCGACCTGCTGAAGAGGCTGGCCTCCTTCGGATACCGCGTGGAGAACATCCCCGAGGACGGCAAAGCATTGATAGCGGAGGTCCTCGAGAACGTCACCAACGACCTGGACAACTCCCCGATGGAGCACGTCCGCAAAAGGGCCGTGGACCTCATGTCCAAGGAGGACTACCTTCAGCATTACGACAGGATACCCGAATGGGACAGGAGGATGACCGAATCCAGCTGGGGGGAGCCCGTGGGGGAGATCATGACCGACAGGGGACGCATCATAATCCCCGGGCTCATGAAGGGCAACGTCTTCGTCTGCTATCAGCCCATCAGGGGTTGGGCGGAGGACATGGAGCAGAACACCCACGATCCCCTGCTGTTCTCGCAGCACCAGTACGACGCATACTACTGGTGGATCAAGCACGTGTTCAAGGCGGACATGGTGTTCCACATGGGCACCCACGGCACGCTGGAGTGGCTGCCGGGGGTCAACGTGGGGATGTCATGCTAGTGCAACCCGGATTACGTACTGGACGCGCTGCCTAATGTGTATCCGTACACGGTCAACGATCCCGGGGAGGGGGTGCAATGCAAGAGGAGGATAGAATCCGTCCTGATAGGGCACATGCCCCCGGCCATGGCCAGGGCCGACGGCTACGAGGAGCTGGACGAGGTGGAGGTCCAGATACAGGACTACTTCAAGTTCAGGTTCGACTCCTCCGAGGAGATGAGGAAGGGGCTGGTGGCGCAGATCTACGAGGCGGCCAAACGGCACAACCTCCTGAAGGATCTGAAGATAGACGAGGAGACGTTCGATCCCGATGATTTCGAGGATTACATCATACCGCTGCATGACTACCTGAGCGATGTGGAGGACACGCTCGTCCGCTCGGACCTGCATATCCTGGGCAGGGTGCCCGAGGGGCATCATTACGACGAGATGGTCTATTCGCTGATGAGGCTGGACAATGGCAGCATCAGGTCCCTGAGGGATTCCTACGTGGCGAACGCGGGTTACGACATCAGGGAGCTGATCGAGCATCCGTCTGATGCTGATGATGGCATTCTGAACTCGGAGAGGCTGAAAGCCCTGGACACGGACCTGAGGGAGTTCATAGGACGTCTGCACAGCGAATACGATTTCAATTCTGATGTCGCGATTGAAGACATCATTGAGCATTTCGGCAAGGCCGATGAAGACCTCAGGGAATCTGTGAGGTATGTATGCGAGAGGCTGGTCCCGAACATCGACAGGATGTCCTACGAGGTGGACCACATGATGGACGCCCTCGACGGAAGATACGTGATCCCGGGACCGTCCGGTGCACCGGAGCGCGGCAACGCCGACATACTCCCTATGGGAAGGAATTTCTACGGCCTGGACCCGGAGACTGTGCCGACGAAGACCTCCTGGGAGATAGGGAAGAGGATGGCCGAGCAGATGATCGAGAGGTTCGTCGAGGACCATGGCAGGTATCCGAGGGAGATTGGAATCGTGATCTGGGCGACGGACATGATGAAGACCGGAGGGGACGATGCCGCATACATCCTATGGCTGCTGGGCATGGAGCCGATATGGTTTCAGCACGGCGGGCAGGTGGTCGGCCTCAGGCTGATCCCGGTATCCGAGTTGGGAAGGCCGAGGGTGGATGTCACATTGAACATCACGGGTCTGTTCAGGGACACGTTCCCGGCGACGATAGAGCTGCTGGACGAGGCCATCAAGGAGGTCGCTGGCCTCGACGAATCCGACGAGGAGAACGCTCTTGCAGCGAATCTGCGCCATGACATAATCGAGGACATCTCCAGGGGGATGGACCCCGACCTCGCCCGCAGGAACAACAGCATCAGGATCTTCGGCGAAGCCCTGGGCACCTACGGGAACGGTGTGGGGAGGCTGATCGAGAGCAGCGCATGGAAGGATGCATCCGACCTCGCGGACATATATGCGGACCTGAGCAGCTACGCCTACGCCAAAGGGGATTCCGGAAGGCAGCTCAAGGACAACTTCATAAGACGCTTCAGCAGAGTGGAAGCGACGATCAAGAACGTCCCCAGCAGGGGGATAGACATCCTGGACATCGACGACGTCTACCAGTATCTCGGAGGGATGAACGCGTTCGTCCGCACTTACGGCAACAAGGATGCCACCACGTACATCGGCGACAACTCCGATCCGAAGAACACCCGCATCCGCAGCACGCAGGAGGAGCTGAGGTTCCTGTTCAGGGCCAAGGTGATGAACCCGAAGTTCAACGACGGCCTGATGGAGCACGGATACAACGGTGCGGCGGAGATGGCGAAGATCACCGAGTACACCATGGCATGGGATGCGACATCGGACATCGCCGAGGACTGGATGTACGACGCCCTCGCCGACAAGTATCTCTTCGACGAGAAGGTCCACGAATGGATGAACGAGATGAATCCTTACGCTACGATGAACATCCTAAACACACTGCAGGAGGCCATCGGCAGGGGCATGTGGAACGCCTCCGAGGAGTATCTTGAGAAGCTGAAGGAGATGCTCATGCAGATGGATGAGCTGATGGAGGAATTGACGGACAGGAGATGATCCCCTGCCCGCCGTACATGTTTATCGGAATGTCATCTGACCAGGTCGTCCCATCCGGTGGAGCCTGTCGGGAGGACGTAGTTCACTCCTCCGCTCTGGACGATCTCCACCTCGATGTCGAACACCTTGCGGATGTTCTCCTGGGTGACCACGTCGTTCGGTTTCCCGTCCGCTATGATCTTCCCGTCATGGAGCAGCAGGATCCTGTCGCAGAACCTCGTCAGGAGGTTGATGTCGTGGTTGGCCATGAGGATGGCCATGCCCTTCTCGGACAGCATCTTCAGCAGCTCCATGACCTGGACCTTGTACTTGATGTCCAGATGGGCCGACGGCTCGTCGACCAGCATAAGCTTCGGGGTCTGAACGACGCCCTTGGCCAGGAGCACCCTGGCGCGCTCTCCGCTGGACAGCTCGTGGAGCCTCCTGTCCGCGTACATCTCGATGCCGAAGTCGTACATTGCCTGGTTGATGATCCTCTCGTCCTCCGCATCCTCCCACCAGAGGGAGTTGACGAACGGGGTCCTTCCCAACGCGACGAAGTCCCTGACCTTGAGGGAGAAGTCCACGGGCGCATCTGCGGGGACCGTCGTGCAGAGCTTAGCGATCTCCCCCATCTGGAGCGTTGCGATGTCCTCGTCGCAGATGCGGACGGATCCGCCTTTGATCTTGAGGATCTTGTTGACGCACCTCATCAGGGTTGTCTTCCCGGACCCGTTCTTCCCGAGTATGGCTACGAACTCGCCGGGCTCGATCTCAATGCTGATATCGGACAGGTTGGTCTTCTCCGCATATGCGAAGGACATCCCTTCCACATCGAGTATCTTTCCGTTGGAGCACTCGTCACATTGCATAGCGCTTACCCTCCTTGACCATCAGGTAGACGAAGAACGGCACTCCGACTACGGATGTTATCGCACCTATAGGCAGTTCGCCGGCGGAACCCGATTTGCATATTATGTCCGCTGCCAGGAGCACCAGCGATCCCACGACCATGCTGGTCGGGATCAGGACACGGTGGTCACCTCCGACGACCATCCTGCACAGGTGCGGGACGATCAGTCCGATGAATCCTATCGTACCGCAGAATGCGACGCAGAATGCGGTAAGGATCGCGGAGAGGATCAGCATGTTGCGCTTGTAGTTGCGGGAGTTCATTCCTAGGTACTGCGCCTGGGTCTCCCCTAGCAGCATGACGTTGAGCTTCCTCGCCTGGAACAGGATGATGATCAGGATCGCCACGATGGGGACGATCATCACGAGGATGTTGTTCCATGTGATCGATGAGAAGCTGCCGAACATCCACATGGTGATGCTGTGTATCCTGTCTGCGTTGAAAGATAAGATCAGCGTCGTGGCCGCGCTCAGTCCGGCGGCTATGATCGTACCTCCGAGGACGTAGCTCATCGCCTTTCCTCCAGCGGATTCGGCCACAAGCATGGTGACCATGAATCCTCCGACGGCACCCGCGACGGCTCCCAGAGGGATGAACCACATCGTGGTCACGTTCGCGGCGGAAATGACTCCGCCGAGAGTCAGCAGGATGACTCCGAACGATGCTCCGGAGGACACTCCGGTGACGTACGGGTCCACCAGCGGGTTGTGGATCATGGCCTGCATGACGGCACCGGCTATCGCGAGTCCGCTGCCGACCAGGATGACCGCTATGGAACGGGGCATCCTCAGCTGCATGATGACCTTGGACCCCATGTCGTCGGGATGTCCCAGGGTTGATATGATCTCGACGAAGCCACTCAGGGCCTCATCGAACGTAATCTGATACGCACCGATCGTCAGTGAGAATATGTACAGGATGACGACGGCCACGATCCCCGGGACGATGATGAGGATGGCGCGTTTCTTGGCCTGTTCGACGTTGCTTGCGGAAGCAACCGCCTTTTTGCTCATTGTAATCCTCTTGAAAAGTGAAAGGAAGAGGGGCAGTGCCCCTCTGGTTTCAGATCTTCTTGTCGAGCCAGGAGATGTACTTGACCCAATCTGCGCTGGTGATGATGTTGGGCAGATCGACTCCCAGTTTCTCGTGTGCGATGGCCGTGGCGACAAGAGCCTCTCCCATCACGTAGTGCACGGTGGTGTACGAGGTGGCCTGGAAGGGCTGGTACTCGAGGCAGAAGATGTTGTCGTTCTTGATGGCGCTGACGTTGCTCATGATGTCGTCCGCCTTCCATCCCTTGATGACGTCGGTCCAGTTGAGGTTGGTGGCCATGTCATCGAAGATGATGAGGTCGGGGTTCGCCTGGAGGATCGCTTCGGGGGTGATCGTGGCGAAGGACGAGGGTGTGGGCAGAACGTTGGTGCATCCGAGGTCGAGCATCACGTTGAGAGGTCCGGACTCGTTGTAGATGTAGTAGCTTCCGAAGCAGTAGCAGATGTGTGCGACTTTCATTCCGGAGACCTTTCCGACGGCATCCTTGATGACCTTGTCAGCGTGGGACGTGGCGTTGGTGATCTCCTTGGCACGGGTCTGCTTTCCGAACAGGTCTCCGAGGAGGGAGATGTTGCCGTTGATGTCTGTCCAGGTGTTGTCGCTGGAGAGGACACAGCAGGTGATGCCCAGGTTCTGGAGCTGTGTCAGGCGTGCGGCTCCCTCTGCGGTGGCGACCTGGTTCTATTCCATGACGACGAGGTCGGGGTTGGTCTTGCTGACGGATTCGGCGGTCCAGCTGGTGGACTTTCCGACGGAGGCGATCTTGCCGTTGTTTACATCATCGACAATTGTTGCGGGATAGTCGAAGGTGAGCGGTACTCCGGTGACGGTGCTCGTCACTTCGTAGACATGACTGTCCATGCTGACTCCGACGAGGTTGCCCCTCAGTCCGAGGTCGCAGATGTTCTCTGTAGCTGTGACGGTAGTGGACACGATCCTCTCGGGGACCTTATCCAGCTTTATCACGTTGCCGCAGGCGTCCTTGATCTCACCGGGGGCATCCTTGTGCTGATCTCCCTGCTGTGTGAGAACGAAGGCTCCGGCAATCGCGACGATGGCCACAATGACCACCACGATAATCGCAATGTGCTTAGATTCCATTGTATCGGAGGTATAATCCAATATATGATATTTTAACTTGTATTATTTTATTAACGATGTTAATTGTATTTATAACCCAACTGCTGCGAAAAAGTAGGCTGGGTACAATTATTGGTTTACATTTATTGATGTTATATACGACCTCAAATCGGAAGTCAATTGTATCCGAAAACGACGCTTCTGGGCATAATCATCCATCTGTTGCCCGGCCGTCGGAATCGCTTTCTATTGCTGTCCTCTAAGCTGATGGACACGACGGTCTGCTCGGGCTCCTTGTCCTCGGCATCTCCGTCGGTGTCGGATACCTCAGTCGTCTCCGGGATCGCATTCTCCGCAGGGGGCTGTCCGGCCTCGAAGAGCTTCTTGATAAGCCTGCGGTTGTAGTAGAACAGTCCTGCAAGGATCATGAGGATGACCGCGATGTGCTCCCATATCCCGAGGTTGTTGGGGACGATCACGAGCACGATCAGCGCTATCATCATGCTCAGCATCATGGTGCTGGACATCCTGAACATGGTCGATATGGAGAACTTCCCGTCCTTGTCCTCTATGTCGTAGGCGAGGTTGCCGCCGTCGCCCATGGACCTGGCCGCCCTGATGTTGTGCACGATGAAGTATATCGGTATGTAGATCAGGATCAGGTTCACCAGCAGCATGGCTATGCTCCAGATCAGCGCGGTGCCTCCCACGTAATGCTCCAGCCACATGGCGAACGCCGGGTTGATCAGGACGAAGACGATCTCGACCAGGATGGCCATGAGGACGCAGACGTAGTTCAGCGTCATCAGCCTCTTGAACTGGTTCTTGGTCTTCTCGGAGGACTTGGACATGTTGGAGTACAGGTTGTCCCTGGCGCCGTTGACGTTCCTGCAGACGTTCATCAGCCCGGAGGGGCAGACCACCACCGCCTTGTCCCAGGTCTCCGCGGACCATCTGGACAGCACGGGCAGCAGTATCATCGACAGCAGCGCCGCACCGATGACCGACGTGTAGAACCCGTTGTCCACCACCCCGTAATCCAGGGCCTGCTTCGCTATGATGAATGCGAACTCTCCCATCGCCACCAGGCTCAGCGCCGATATGAATCCGTTGCGGCAGGTCTCGTTCCCGAGCCAGTATCCGAGGAACACGGTGCTGGACTTCAGGATCGCGAAGATGGCGTAGAGTGTTATGATCAGCACGATGTTGTCCATCAGCGACTGGACCGAGATCTCCATCCCCACGGATATGAAGAACATGGCCATGAAGATGTTCTTCATAGGCTCGATGTCGTGGCTGAGCTCCTTGTGCTTCCTGCTAGGTGCGATCATCATACCCATGAGGAACGCTCCGATGGCGACGGACAGCCCCGCATATTCGGCCAGCAGGGCCATGCCGAAGGCCAGCCCCATGGCGAACACCAGGAGGATCTCGTAGTTCACATTGTCCGAAACCCAGTTCATGATACGGGGCATGAACTTCAGTCCGACGACTATGCTCACGATCATGAAGGCCATGATGCTCAAGATCATGGCGATCAGGCCGTTGGTATCCAGCTCGCTCCCCGCCATCAGCGGGGTGATCATGGACAGGATGATGACCTGGCCGATATCCTCCATGATGGTGATCAGGACTATGGAGTCGATATGGTCCTTGTCCAGACGGTTCTGCGTCTTGAGGACGGCCATGACAACGGCGGTGCTCGAACCGGATATTATCCCTCCGAGACAGATGCTCTGGATGATGTCCAGGCCCATCATCGTACCTGCGACGACGCCTCCGAGGACCATCAGCGGCAGCTGCACCAGGGCGACCACTATCGCGAACAGCCCTTGCTTCCGGATCTTCTTCAGATTGATCTCCATGCCTATGCAGAACATCAGCGTGATCAATCCCATATCTGATAGGACGCTGACCACGGTCTCGGAGCCCTCGTCCATATGCCACAAGTTCCCTATTAGGATCCCTGCCATCAGGTACCCGATCAGGGGAGGGAGCTTCAGTTTGTTGAACACTATGGAACAGACTGCCGCCAGAAGAAGGAAAATTCCCAAACTAGTGAACAGTACAATCTCGTCCATGGCGCCCCCGCCACTGTATAGCGGATTAACAATAAAAGGTTGTTAGGGCTTAGAGCTTTAAGGTATGTTAATTCGGTTAATTCCGCTTAACTAACGCTACAATCGGACGGTCTGGATTTACAATCTAAGTTTCTTGGACTGGCTGGGGACCGTATGTTTCTTTATTGACAGTGCACCTAATTTGACTGTGGGTTCGGAAATAGCGAACGAAGTACTGGCGGATCACAAACCTGTCCGTTCGAAGGTGCCGGACGTCTACAAGGGATTGGCGATACTCGGGGTCATAACGATGCATCTCGCCCTTCTTCAGAATGGGACGGACGGTGTGGAGGGCGACCACTCCCGGCGGTGCAGTTCATGTTCTCCGGTCTGTTCGTCTTAATGATCATGTCCGGATACTTCTACAAGCCGGGCCGCAGCTATGTGCAGAACGTGAGGAAGCGCGTGATCCTGGTGCTGTCGCACGCATACACCGGGTGGATCAAGCCGAGGATAAAGGGGACGGTATCCGGAGAGAAGGCGGACGTGGCTTCGTGAGGATGGTCCGCGACCATGATCGGATCACGGAAGATGCAGGGCGCCTTTCAGCACGCCCTTCAGCCATCTCCCGACCAAAAGGAAGTAATCCCAGAGGCCGAAGGACGATTCCCACAGGGTCATGGATTCTCTGTCGTCCTTGTCGATCGGGACCCTGACGACCTTCTTCGCCCCTTCCCGCTCCGACATCCAGTCCAGGAGCTCGTTCTCGTACTTCCACAGGACGCGTATGTGCCTGTTCATGACATGGATGGAGTAGAAGAACAGGAACGTGAAGTACAGCCCTATCACCATCAGCCAAATCGGGATGTCCGGGACATCGACCTTGAGGGACAGCAGGTAGTCCAAGACGATCTTCCCTAGCACCGTCCCGATGACGGTAGCGATGATAAGTATGACGTGGGCCACCCTTTTGTTCTTCTCTATGTCGGTGACCATGGGTTTGGGCATCCAGTCATCGTCCATGGTCCTGCGGAAGGCGTCCGTGAACCAGCACTGGATGAAGTCCACCTTCCTGATCATCATCAGTGTGAATACACCCGTGACGAACATGTCCACGGAAGCTATCGACAGCACGACGAGCGTCGCCTGTCTGAACACCTCATGGTTCGACGACGACCAGTGCCTGAAATCGAACACGAAGAAGCTGATGACCATCATGCTGATCATCGCCAGGAATACCAAGAACGACAGTATCCTCAGACGTTTGGTGCGCTGATTTTTCATCTCATCCGCCAGCATCCGCAGTTCGGATGTATCCTTCCCATTCTCCTCTGCATACGCGGTCAGGGAATCGGTCCAGATGATGCCGCGTTCGATGATCAGAGTCACGGATTTGATGACGCTGTAGGTGATGAACGTCATATCTATTGAGAAGAACAGCGATATGAGGTACTCCCCGGGATCGCTGAATCCGAACCAGATCCCCCAATCCCTGTAGATCAGATAGGCCAGGTAGAGGACGAGGGTGAGCGAGCACGGAACGATCAGCACGATCACTAGCCTGTTGATCGTTATGTCCATGCCGGCACGGCGGAGGACGCAGTTGAGGAATCTGTCCGAAGCCGGTACGCCCATGTCCGTGCCATGTTTTTAATTGTAGATAACGGTGTGCTCACGGATCGAAGTGAGAGGGAGCAGCAAGTGGTCGGCGCGTAACAAGATGCCATACATCCTGTATATCGTAGAGTTAACGCTGGCATACAACATGGCCCTCAACTTATACAAGTTCAGTCAGTTGGGGGTCGGGTTGGACCTTGATACCCCGGAGAGGGCCGTCAAGTCGTTCTACATCCTTTTCACGACGATACTGTCGTCCGAGCTGACGATAAGGACGATGCTGAAGCTCTCATCCGCCCAGAGGATGTCCTGGCAGCTGGCCAACAGGACGATGATCATCCAGTCTATCCTCGTTCTCCTCAACGAATTCGTGTTCGGACGCTGGTCCAGCAACATGTTGCTGCAGTCGGAGCTCCCGCTGATACTCCTGTACCTGGGTTGCATGGTCATCTTGTTCCTTCCGCATATCAGGAGATACTACACCCCGCCCCTGGTCAAGTCGCCGCCGGTCCGCGAGTGGATACCCTATATCATCTACGATTTCACTGCCAGGGAGAAGTACAGGTACGCTTTCGAGTACGATGAATCCAAAGAGAAGACGTGATGGTCCCGGGACCCGCCGAGGTCTTCAGCGGGCCCGTCCCATCGAATAGGTTTCCACCGATGCCTGCGACCGATCGGTCGCGCGGTCATCCATATACGATTCACGCTGCCAGGGTGTACTTCTGGGAGATGACGATGCTGTTCCCGACGTCGCTGGTCAGCGTTCCGTACACGTAGAGCTTCTCGCAATCCGCGGTGGGGAAGTATCCGAGGTACTCACCGAAGTACTCTACGCCGTCGTACACGATCGAGGACTGCACGGATATCCCGTAATGGTACAGCGGCCTCAGGTCGTTCACCGTGGTGATCCACTTGGCGACCTCGTGCCCGCTGGCGTCCTCGGTCACTATGGACAGGTACTCATCATCCTGCATGATCACCTTCAGGCTCATGCCGTTGCCGTACTTCTGCTCGACGATCCTGTCGTCGTTGAATATCAGGTAGTCCTCGGTCCCGGTGTATCTGAATCCGGTGAGCTTCTTGTCGGGGTAATCCTTCGTGGCCTCGTTCCCGTATTCGGTGACCCAGGTGTTCCCGCTCTCCAGGTCGGCGGACGAGCAGTAGAGCACCCCGTTCCTGTACTCGGTCATGTCGTAGATGCGGCTGTCCCCGGATATGCCCATGGACCTGATGATGCCGCTGCCGATGTAGATTCCCACGAACCTGTATGTGTCGTCGCCCATGAGGACCTCGTAGAACACCATCCTTCCCTCGATGTCCTTCATGGTCAGGGTGTTGACGCCATGGTCGATCACCTTGTCGGGGGCATATTCCTTGTTCTTGAACGATTTCAGGGTGTCCCCGACGGCCGGCAGGCTGATGGGGATCTTGAAGCCGGGGAACGTTCCGGTGTAGCCCGGGCGCTGATACAGCTTGATCACCGCATCGTCGTCATCGAAATAGTACGCCATCATGTAATTGGTGTTCTCGGGGACCAGCATGATGAAGATCGCGGTGGAATCGTCGTCATCGTCATCGGAGGTCACCATCTTCTTCCCGTCTCAGGAGCAGTACAGCTTGTCGTCCCCTGTCTCGAAGATGAAGAAATCGTTCTTGTAATGGTATATCTTGGCCTTCTCCCTCTCTATGGTGTCCTCGGAGTATACGGGTGTGTTCCCATTTTAGCTGCCCTTGTATGTCGATACGAGGTTCCATTCGCCATTGACTTCGGCTTCCCTCTGATCGTTGCTGCCGTTGTTCATGAGCGCGTATGCGGCCACGATTACCACCGCTACGGCCACTACGGCAACTATCGCTATGATCGTGCTCTTGTTCATTTTATCCCTCCTAGGATGTGATCCTCGACTGATATGGTGGATTTTGGATGGATTTGCTCGTTGATTATGTTCTGTACAGGCCAGCGTACTGTCTACTGCATGAAAGTATCGCATTCTGTGTTTTTCATCTCGTTTCAAAACTCTTCATAATTCTTCATAACTCTTCATTTGAAGAGTTTGATGTTTCCGATGCGCTTTACACAGGGTTGGTGACGATCGTGTCTGAATCCATATCGTGGGCCAAAACAGGTCTGGGTCAGACTTTCGGTTTGTTAGAGGTCTGGCCGCTGAGAATATGGGGTGGCCAGCCATCACTTCTTGCCCGTGACTACGGAATAAGCGGATGTGCTTTTTGTCAGCGCAGAAACGGTCTATCAAGGTCGTCTTACCAATCCTCCTCCTTCCGTAGACCGCACAGGTCTTCGGGGATCTTCCGGACCACATCTCCTCGAGCATTCTGAGTTCATCATCCCTTCCGTCGAACATGTGCCTGAGGTGGAAGCTTGGGTACCTGAGATTATAGTAAACAATATTGTTTACGATTTTATTTGGTGAACAAAAACTGGCCTCTAAGTTGAAAAAGTGGTCCGTCTATTGAGATGTTACCACACAAACACAACGAACGGGCCAGTTCGTTCACTTACCTCAAACCTAATTAATCTACCGCTGGTCTGCGCGAGCGTTTGTGTGGTCTCTGAAAGGGAGACTGATCACATGTTAGCGATAGGAATGGACGTCCATTCTTCCAAGACGACGGCTTACGCCGTCCCTTTGGAAGAATCGGACCTGGAAATGCTCGCAATCGCAGAAGACTTCAATAGAAGCTTCAAG